>Ga0181522_10000048_pt1 | contig 95471 bp, 83 predicted proteins | sample PEATcosm2014_Bin_27_FD_121103 | JGI IMG/M metagenome (GOLD analysis project Ga0181522, IMG submission 121103) | Peatland microbial communities from MTU Mesocosm Facility, Houghton, MI, USA - PEATcosm2014_Bin05_10_metaG | ecosystem: Environmental > Terrestrial > Soil > Wetlands > Peat | place...
GAGAGGCGGGTGGTCGTACGACCGAACGAGGCCGCCGTGCAGCAGGAGCGCGGGGAGAGGCAGCGACCGCTGCGCAGCGTCGCGAGCTGGACGCACACCCTCCGACTCGAGGGCGAGCTGTCCCACCGGACGGCACATGCCCTGGAGGTGGAGATCGAGCAACTATGCGAGCAGGGCGTCACCGACATAACGATCGACCTGCGGGAGCTGAGAGGGATCGATCCCGTCGGAGTTGCGGTGATAGCGTTTCGGTGGGGCCTGTGCGAGCGTCGTGGATACGGCTTTCGCCTGATCGAGGGATCGGCCGGCGTCCAGCGCGAGTTCGCCCGCGCCGGAGTCCTGGACCTGCTTCCCTTCTGCGACGGTCAGACGGTGAGGTAGACAGACTTGATCGATTCGACGCCGGAGCTGCCGGGCACCTGCCACTTGCTGCCCGGTGGCACGATGAAGGTGAAGTCGATCGTCTCACCCCCGACGGTCAGGCCGCCCGGTGTCACCTGTTCGGCTATCTGACCGCCCGCCACGTCGACCTTGACCGCCGTTTCGGCCTTGCACTTCACGCTCAGCACGACCTGTACGGGTTCCGTCGCCGACGGTTCATATTCGACGCCGGTTTCGCGACTCGCCGACGAGGAGTATTTGCCGGTCACGTAGCCCTTCCCTTCGGGACCGGTTTCACCACGCGGCCCCTGGGGGCCGGTTTCGCCTTTGGCACCCGCTTCACCGCGGGGGCCTGCTTCTCCTCGGGCACCGGTTTCGCCTTTGGCACCCGCTTCACCGCGGGGGCCTGCTTCACCGCGGGGGCCTGCTTCTCCTCGGGCACCGGTTTCGCCTTTGGGGCCGGTTTCACCACGAGCGCCCTGAGCACCTGCTTCCCCGCGCGGACCGGCTTCGCCTCTGGGTCCTTCCGGGCCGATTTCACCGCGCACCCCCGAAGGACCGGCTTCCCCGGCGGCTCCCCGTTCGCCGGCGGCTCCTCGTTCGCCTTCGGGGCCTCGTTCGCCTTCGGGGCCTCGTTCGCCTTCGGGGCCTCGTTCGCCTGCAGGGCCTCGTTCGCCGGCGGCCCCAGTTTCCCCGGTCAGTCCCCTCGGGCCGGCTTCTCCGCGCGCACCGGCTTCTCCAGTGGCTCCCATTTCGCCGGGTTGACCCGGTTCGCCGCGAAGGCCGGGAGAGCCTGCCGGTCCTGTCTCGCCCTGGGGACCGGGCGGGCCCTGTTCACCCCTGGGCCCGACGGGGCCCGCTTCGCCTCTGACCCCAGCCGGGCCGGTTGCTCCGGCGGCGCCGACTTCCCCCGTGAGACCCCTTGGTCCGCCGGCGCCGGCCGGCCCCTGAGGGCCGACTTCGCCGCGAGGACCGGCGGGTCCGGCCAGGCCGGCGGTACCTCCACGCAGAAGCAGCTGGCGCACCTTGGGGCTGAGCTGGGCCAGCGAGGTGACGAGGTAGCTGTGGCGATGCTTGGCGCGATGCCCGCGGGTCGCGGCCGACGAGGCGGCCGGTGTGAGCAGGAAGACCAGCAGGAGCATTGAGATGTAGCGAGCAGGAGCCTTTCCGTGCATTTCCGCATCCCGGCGGTGACTCGAAAGGGTGGAGCCGTTCGAGGGAGTAATCGACACGCCGCCCAGATCCTTTACAGTAGGGCGTCCGGATGAGCTGTATATTTCAGCTGGCTGGAATTGTCTGGGATGGCGGAGGCGGCGAGGGAGCGATGAGGAGGGCGCCAGACGCGTCAGTCCGGCGAGCTGCCCAGGGGATCTGCACGATCGTCGTGGCGGCGACGCTGTCCGGGTGCGGATCGTCTGCGAGCAGGCTCGACACGACAAGGCTTCAGCGCGCTGCTGCGGCCTCGATCCTGCGGGGCTACGGCGTCCATGTGCGCGTCAGCTGCCCCGACGACGTCCCTCGTCGGGCCGGCTTCCGCTTCTGGTGCACGGCCCTGCTCGACGTGGGCAGCTATCCGCTGCTAGTGGTCGAGGCAGACGGCGAAGGCAGGCTCAGGTACGAAAACAGCGCTCCCCTGCGAACGCTCGACATCGAGAAGGTGCGCCGGGCGATCGCCGGCAGGCTGGCCGCAGCGGGCATGCACGGAGCGGAGGTGGGCTGCCCTGCTGCGGTCATCCAGCAGGACGGCGGCGCCTTCACCTGCCACGCAGAGGCCGCAGGACGGGTTCTCCGCTTCGAGGTCAGAGAGCTCGACGGAGCCGGGCGAGTGCGCTTTAGCCAGCAGCCATGAGGCGATCCGGAGACGAGACGGCGCGGCCCATCCACGGGGCCGCGCCGCGCTCGCCACTCAGGAGGCTGTGATGTAGCCGGCCATGTAGCCGGGGTGCTTCATTGCCCATCCGTGCGCTTCGTCGTCGCAGGGAATGATGCAGGCCCATTCGAAGTGGCCGGCCTTGCTGACGAGCAGGGTGTAGTCGTGCACGCCGGGCTGGACGACGATGTCGACGCCGGCCAGGGGCGCGGTGATGCTGTGGGTGCCTTCGTCTGTGTTGTCGATGCGCAGCGTCGTCGGCTGGCCAACCTTGACGTGGAAGTTGGTCACGGTGAAGTAGTCGTGCATGATGCCGTCAGGCCCGCGCTTGCCGCCGGGGACGACCTTGAGGCTCACGACAGGTGCGGTCGCGGTCGCGGCGCCGCTGGTGACGGTGACGGTGTGGGTCACGGTTGCGACCTTCGCGGTGCTGCTGCCGCCGCTTCGCACGAGGGCCACAGCCGACATCGCCAGCGCAGCGAGGATGCCGACGGCGGCAAGGACGCTCAGGGCGACCCTGCTGTCGCGCTCGACGACGGCGTCGAAGCTGGCCTGATCGGCGCTTTCCTGCTCCGGGGTGGGCTCGACTGGCTTTACGGATGGTGGGTGAAGGGCGGACATGATTGCCTCCTGATATCGGCTGTCATGGCCATCCTCGTCCTCACGGGCACGGTCGGTATCCGTGTCCATCAACCTTCCCGATGCGGTTAATCACGCACCGGGCGAAGCGGTCTCGCCCGCTGCCCATCCGGCGGCTACGGCGCTGCGGGAACAACTATCAGCGGCCCCTCGACTGCGGGCAGCTCGCCGGTCTGGAAGCTGGGGCCTTCGGCCTCGTGGACGTTCTCGTACATGCCCAGGAACTCGTCGGCCGGTTCCAGGAAGCCGGTGCGATGGGTGCGGTAGTGCATGGGCACGACCCACCGGGGCGAGAGGGCGGAGACGATCGCGGCGGCCCCGGCGGCGCCGATCGTGGGGCCCCCGCCGACGGGCAGGATCAGCAGGTCGACGGTGCCGATGGCAGTGGCTTGCTCCTCCCGCAGCGCCTTCTGGCCGAAGTCGCCGAAGTGGCTGACGCGGAGGCCGTCGAAGTCGAAGACGAAGATCGTGTTGGGCCCGCGGGAGGTGCCGGCCTCCTCGTCGTGCTCGGATGCGACGGCCAGGACCTCGCCGATCGGGGACTCCAGCCTGCCGGCCGTGGAGCGCAGGATCGTAGGCTCCCCGCCGACGACCTCGACGCCGTTGTGGTCGAGGTGCTCGTGCGTGACCAGCAGCAGCCCGGCCTCCAGGCCCTCGATGGGCGGGTAGTCGAACTGGATGCCGCGGCCGGCCAGCGCCGACATGTCCCCGAAGGGGTCTATGGCGACCGTCGTGCTGCCGTCGCTCAGGGCGAAGGCGGACTGCCCGTACCACTCAACTCGCATGGCGCTCCCGTCTTGTCGTGGTTGGTCTCATCAGGTCTTTCCGTCGACCATCGCGATGGCCGGGGCGGTCTGCTCTGAGTGCTGGTAGCGAGCGCCGCGCAGGGCGGAGGCGGCGGCTGCGACCAGGCAGGCGGCGATGGCGAAGATGAAGGTCTCGTGCAGTCCCGCCCGGAAGGGGGCAGAGATCAGATGGGGGAAGAAGGACCTTCCCGTCAGGATGGCCTTGTTGTGGGCACCCAGGGAGCTGAGGACGTGGCTGCCCAGCAGGTGCTGAATCGGGTTGTAGCCGAGGAAGGCCGCGAACAGGATCGACACCGGCGGCAGCGAGGCCGCGCGGTGGGCCGCCGAGGCGCTGACGCCGTGGGCCTGAAGACCGCTGGTGAGCGTGCCCGACAGGGTCGAGGCCAGGCCGGCGATCATGAGCGTGAAGAAGATGCCGATCGACATGACCTGGGCGGAGTTCTGGAAGGTCTGGTTCATGCCCCCGCCGGCGCCGCGGTCTGATGGCGGCAGGCTGTTCATGACGGCGGCCCGGTTGGGCGAGGCGAACATGCCCATGGAGATGCCGTTGAGCAGCAGCACCAGCGCGAACAGCGGGTAGGGGAAGTCGGTCGGCAGCAAAGACAGCAACAGGAAGCTGATGGCGGCCCCGATCATGCCGCCGGTGGCGAAGGGCCGGGCCCCGAAGCGGTCCGAGAGGAAGCCGGAGGTGGGGCCGGCCAGGAGCATGCCCAGGGTGAGGGGGAGCATGTAGATGCCGGCCCACAGGGGCGTGTCGGTGAAGTCGTAGCCGTGCTGGGGCAGCCATATCCCCTGCAGCCAGATGATCAGCATGAACATCAGCCCACCCCGGGCGACGGCTGAGAGGAAGGTCGAGAGGGTGCCGAAGCTGAAGGCCCTGATGCGGAACAGGGGCAGGCGGAACATCGGGTCCTCCACCCGCTGCTCGATCACTGCGAAGGCGACCAGGCTCGCCACGCCGCAGGCCAGCAGGACGATCACGCGAGGGCTGCCCCAGCCGGTCGTGTGCGAGCCGTAGGGGCGGATGCCGTAGGTGACGGAGACCATCAGCAGGACCAGCCCGACGGCGAAGGTGACGTTGCCGGCCCAGTCGATCCGGGCCCGCTTGGGCTTGCTGCGCTCCTCCAGCTTCAGGTAGGCCCAGACGGTGCCGAACAGCCCGACGGGGACGGAGATGAGGAAGACCATGCGCCAATCGATGGGGGCCAGCAGGCCGCCCAGGACCAGGCCGACGAACATGCCCGAGACGCCGACGATGTTGTTGATGCCCAGCGCCATGCCCCGCTGGTTGGCCGGAAAGGCGTCGGTGATGATGGCGGCGGCGTTGGCCAGCAGGCAGGCCGCCCCCACTCCCTGGACGATCCTGAAGACGATCAGGTACATGGCGCCGGCCCGGCCGGTCATCCAGTCGACGGTCAGCAGCAGCGAGGCGACCGTGTAGATGAGGAAGCCCAGGTTGTAGATGCGCACGCGCCCGAACATGTCGCCGAGGCGCCCGAGGCTGACGACGAGGACGCTCGAGACGACCAGGAAGCCGAGGATCATCCACAGCAGGTAGAAGCTATTGGCGGGGACCAGCGGGTCCAGGTGGATGCCCCTGAAGATGTCGGGCATCGCGATCAGGGTGATGGACGCGTCGAGGGTCGCCAGCAGTACGCCCAGGGTCGTGTTGGAGAGGGCGATCCACTTGTATTTGTCAGGAGCCTGACGGGCCTCCCCGATCCGGCTTCTGACGTTGGCGGCGACCGCTGGCACTCCAGGAAATTATACAGGCAAACTGTGCAGTTCCCCTGTCCTTTATATTTGGGTCGTGAAGGTCGCGGTCGATCTGGACACGCTGGCAGCGGACCTGCGGGTCGTGCTGGGCCAACTGGTGCGGCGCCTGCGGGCCGAGCACCGCTACCCGCTCACCCAGGCGGCCGTGTTGGGACGCCTGGACAGGGAGGGCACGACGAGCATCGGCGCACTGGCGGTGGCCGAGAAAGTCCGCCCCCAGTCGATGGCCCAGACGGTGGCAGACCTGCAGGAGGCCGGCTTCGTCTCGCGGCGTCCGGACCCGGCCGACGGCAGGCGAACCCTGATCGACCTGACAGAGGAGGGTCGCAGGACGCTGCTGGAGTACCGCCGCGACCGCGAGGGCTGGCTGGCCCAGGCGATCGAGCGGGACCTGTCGGAGTCAGAGCAGCGCACCCTGGCAAGGGCGGTGGAGCTGCTCAGGCGACTGGCCGAGAGCTGAGGGTCTAGTCGTCCCGTGCCTCGGCACGGGGCCCCGGCCAAACGCCTGTGAGCCTACGGAAGGCGGCTCGAGAGCCGTGGTCGGCCAGACCGCGGACGGCGCTGAAGACGGCTCCCTGCAGCGCAAGCCCGCCGGCCAGCTCCCCTACGGAGACGTCCCGGCGAGTCGGGTCGGGGACCTTCTCCCCGCCGAAGAGACCCCACAGCCGGGCGAACAGGCGCCTGGCGGCGATGCCGGCCAGCAGCCCCGTCAGCAGGCGCAGGGGCATGAAGAGGATCTTTGCCATGCCGTCAGCCTACGCGGGCAGGCCAATGGACGCGTCCGCGACGGGCAGGATCGAACATACGTCGAGTTCGCTCAAATGGGCGCAAGTCAGGCGTACTCTTCCCAACGCACCGGAAATCAAGCTGAAAAAGGCAAACCCGCCGCGAGACGGGGGCGCAAAGTCAGAGGTCTCCCCGGGAGACGGCTCGACCGCCAGGTGAAACGCCACGGAGGGCTGTCTTGTCGGCCAGGGTAACCAGGATCAGAGGGGGCTGTGGAGCGGACAGGGACGCTGTCCGCAGCGCGCCCGCCTTCGGCGGGGCTGGAAGGATCTCGCCCCGTCGCGGTCAGTCCGCAGGATGCGGAAGCTGGACCCTGGCCTCCGGTGCAGAGCTTCGGGAACGGAGACAACGGGGGACGTGGGGGATGCCCGCCCGGAGGGGGAACCGGTCGGGACACTGAGGTTGTCTGCTGGTCGCTCTGGCAGTCGGGATACAGGGCCCCGACTGCCTGGGGAGGAGCGACCGGCAGCCGACCTCCAGCATGTAGCCTGGGCCTCGTGAGAGGGCAGCAGGCGGGCGGGCGCGTGGCGGTCGTGACGGGCGCAGCCTCGGGGATCGGGCGGGCGAGTGCGCTTCGCCTCGGCGAACTGGGCTGGACCGTCGCTGCAGCCGACCTGAACCTGGCCGGGGCCGGCGCGACGGCTGCGGAGATCGAGGGACCGGCCGGAGCGGCTTTCGAGGTCGACGTGGCCGAGGAGGGATCGGTCCTCGCGCTGGCGGAGGCTGTCCTCGCCGAGCTCGGGACACCGCGGGCGATTGTCAACTGCGCAGGCTGGGACGAGACGCACCGCTTCACGGACACGGACAGGCCCTTCTGGGAGAAGGTGCTGGCGATCAACCTGACGGGCGTGGTGTCCGTCACGCATGCCTTCCTGGCTGGCATGATCGAGGCAGGTCGCGGCGGGCGGGTCGTCAACGTCGCCAGCGATGCGGGCCGCGTCGGGTCAAGCGGCGAGGCCGTCTATGCGGGCGCGAAGGGCGGCGTGATCGCCTTCACCAAGTCCCTCGCCAGAGAGCTGGCAAGGGATTCGATCACGGCCAACGCGGTCTGCCCCGGCCCTACGGACACGCCCCTGTTCAGAGCCCAGCCGGAGAAGCTGCAGCAGGCCTTGGAGAGGGCCGTGCCGATGGGCCGCCTGGCCGAGCCGCGTGACGCGGCGGAGGCGATCGCGTTCTTCGCCTCAGACGGCGCCGGCTACGTGACGGGACAGGTACTGAGCGTCAGCGGCGGGCTGACGATGGCGGGGTGAGGAGGAGCATGGACTTCTCGAGCTACGAGCACCTGCGCATGGAGCGACGCGAGCACGGCGTCCTGCTGATCACGATCGACCGCCCGGAGCGGATGAACGCGACCAACGAGCGGCTGCACTACGAACTGGCGAGCGTCTGGAGGGACGTGGCCTCAGACGAGCAGACACGGGTGGCGGTGGTGACGGGAGCGGGCAGAGCCTTCTCGGCCGGTGGCGACCTGGAGATGGTCCAGGCGATGGCCGGCGACTACAGGCGGGTGGCGGCGATGGCGGGGGAGGCGGCGAGCCTCGTCACGAACATGCTCGACTGCGAGAAGCCGATCGTCTCGGCGATCAACGGGACGGCAGTGGGTGCAGGCCTTGCCGTGGCCCTGATGGCGGACATCAGCATCATCGCCAGGGACGCCCGCCTGACGGACGGCCACCTGCGCTTGGGCGTCGTGGCGGGCGACCATGCTGCGATCCTGTGGCCGCTGCTGTGCGGCATGGCCAAGGCCAAGTACTACCTGCTGACGGCCGACTTCATCGACGGCCAGGAGGCCGAGCGGATCGGCCTGGTCAGCCGCTGTGTGGAGCGCGAGCAGGTACTCGAGACGGCCCTGGAGGTGGCCGAGAGGATCGCCGTGGGCCCGCAGGACGCGGCCCGCTGGACAAAGCGGACGCTCAACCACTGGCTGCGAGCGGCGCTCCCGGCGTTCGACGCCAGCGTGGCCTACGAGATGCTGAGCTTCATGGGCTCGGACGTGGCTGAGGGCGCCCAGGCGATCGTGGAGAAGCGCAAGCCTGACTTCGGGTCCTAGCGGCCTGCCGCGGACCCAGCGAAGTCGGCCGCAGCGGGCTATTCGAAGGGGAGGTGCTCCTGGCCGGGCAGAGGCTCGGGCGGCGGCTCGGCTGTCGCCCGGTCGGGCAGCGCCCACTCCAGCGATTCGTCCTCCATCTCGGTGGTGAGAGGTGCACGGACAGGACCGGGGGACTGCTGAGCGGCCGCTTCCAGCTGGGCGTCGGCCGCCAGCACCGCCTCCATGTCGATCTCGACGGTCTCTTCGGCGAGCCCTGGCGGGGGCTCATCCACGAAGGCAGGACGGGGCTCGCCGGCCGGATCCTGCTCGGCTCCTACCGGCATCTCCTCGAGGTCTTCGAGGAGGGGTTGCTCGCCGGCCTCGGGGGGCTCGTCGGTCGGGAATACCGGCGCAAGCGCCTCGTTCTCCGCGCGAGCGACCTCCTCGGGGTCGGCGCCCCGGCGGCGCTTCAACTCCAGGTGGTCGCGTATGGCCTCATCGAGCAATCCCATGCGCCCCAACACCATACTGCTCTCGCCAGAAGCCCGAGAACGACTAGACTCCGACAGGAGTTCGCGCCGGTTTCCGAGCCGGCCGCGGGGCTATAGCTCAGTTGGGAGAGCGCCTGGATCGCACCCAGGAGGTCGGGGGTTCAAGTCCCCCTAGCTCCATTTCGAGGTTTCCCTGCACACGGCCTGATGCACTTCGCGGCGTGATCCCGGGTGATCGTGGGGGATCCGGCTCGATCTCGGCCGCGAGCGGAGCTACTGGTCGCCGACCTCTGACAGAGGAGACCTCGGCGCGGCAGCAACAGCCGGTCTCCAGGTCAAGCGGTCGAAGGCTGATGCTCGGCCCCAGGGGTAAGGCTGTTCGCTTGCCGACCTGGTTGGCAACGTCAGGTGCTGGCGTGCCCGGTACGACGAGTTCCCGGAGGATGTGCGGCCGCCCTCGTCGTGACCGCTACGACGATCGCGTCCGTGACCGCCTCAAGATCGTCATGCAGTTCGTGCTCCCAGAAGCGCATGACCTCCCAGCCGGCTAGCCGTAGCGCCTGGTCAGCGAGGCGATCGCGTCGGACGTTGGCTTCGAGTTTTGGTAGCCAGTACGACGCATTCCTCTTGGGGTCGGTGCCATGTATCGGGCAGCGATGCCAGAAGCAGCCGTCGCAGAAGACCGCCACGCGGACTCTCGGGAATGCGACGTCCGCACGGTACGCCTCTCCGTCGACGCGTATTCGCAGCCCCTTCCGGAAACGGAGGCCGCGGCGATGGAGCGCGGACCGAAGGGCGACCTCGGGCGTCGTGTCCACCGCTCGGTTGGACCGCATTGAGCGGCGCACCGCCTCGCTCGTGGCCCAACTCTCAGGCGTCACGAGTGGCCGGTCGTCCGAGCGGCGCGTTCGCGGTTCGATACCGTGGGTCATCGCCAGAGCCGACTATCCTAACCGTGCGCTTGATCTGAACATAGGGCTGGCAGACAGACCCCCGGTGCGGGGCACCTGGAGAGGACACCGTGACCGACACACGAGCCGCAGAGATCGAGCGGCTGCTGCTGGAGGATCTCACCGAGCCGCAGCGTCATGCCGTCACCAGCGACGCGCGCCGGCTGCTCGTGATCGCCGGCGCCGGGTCGGGCAAGACCGAGGTGATCGCGCGCCGCATTGCGTGGGAGGTAGGCGTGAGGCGTCTCGACCGCGACAGCCTCACCGCTTTCACGTTCACGGAGAAAGCCGCCGAGGAGATGCAGTTTCGAGTACGACGCCATCTCGCCCAGATTGCGAACAACGGTGACAGCCCCACCCTGGGCGGCATGTACGTCGGGACGATCCACGCCTTCTGCCTGAAGCTGCTGCGCGAACTAGAGCCCGACACGTTCCACAACTTCGATGTGCTCGACGACGGCGGGAGGTACGGGCTCGTCGAGCGTCGCTGGTACCACCTGCTCGCCGGAGTGCCGCTCCAGCAGGCGTTCATAGAGGCTGGGATTGCGACGGGGCACTTCGACTGCATCGACCGGTTCCTTCATGCGTACGACCTGCTCAACGAGTACAACCAGCTCTCTGTCAGGCTCGCTCCCGGCACGCCCCCACACCCTGGACGAGAGGAGGAGGAGTGGTGCGCCGCTGCTCGGCTGCTTACACCGATCGGGACGAGCGACGCCGCACAGGCGTTCGCGGAGACCGCGGCGCGCTACTACGCGCTCCTTCGATGCCGCCGCTTCCTCGACTTCTCCACGGCTCAGGCCGAGTTGCTTCGACAGGTCGAAGCGGACGACGCCGCACTCGTCGCACTGCGGGAGCGCGTTCAGCACCTCGTCGTAGATGAGACACAGGACATCAACCCGGTCCAGGCGCGTCTGATCGAGATCATCACTGCGGAGCAAGGAAAGCTTACGGCTGTCGGGGATCACCGGCAGGCGATTTACGGTTGGCGTGGCGGGCGCGTGGACATCATGGGAGACCTGCACGACGAGCTCGCCGAGTCTGGGGACGGCGAGGTGATCGGGCTGGAAGAGAACTTCCGCTCGACGGATCGCATCATCCGGCTCTCAAACAGGTGGTCGGCGACGATCGTCCCTCCGGGCGGCATGGAGACGCCGGACATGACAAACGGCAGGGAGTCGCGCGAAGATTTCGATGCGAGTCACGTCGCCTTCGTGCAGTTCGTCGAACGCGATCAGGAGGCCGAGTGGATCGCCGAGACGGTCGACGCACTTGTCGGCGAGGAGGAGGGGGCGGCCCACGACGACCGCGAAGGCGAACGCGGTCTGCGGCACGCTGACATCGCGATTCTTCTCCGGTCGGCCACCAGTGCCCGGGTCTACGGGGAGGCGCTGCGCAATCGGGGCATACCGGTGGTGTTCAGAGGCTCCGACCTGTTCGCCCAGCCCGAGGTGCTCCTGATCCTTGGCGCGCTGGCGCGGGTCGCAAGGATCGAGGCCTTCATGGGGCGCGCGCTGCTCGGCTTCATCGACGAGGCGCTCGACTGTCCGCCCGAACCTGAGCCTGTGATCCACGCGGCCCTCGCCGCCCTTATGAGTCGCGGACTGCCGCTGGCCGCGGACACCGGCGATCGCGTCCTCCTGCTCGCCGACCTGTTGCGCGCCAGGATCTATGACGGTACGGCACCCACCGCGGCCGAGCGGAGACGTTTGCACTCGGTGGCGGCACGCACGATGCTTGCCCCCGGCAACCCGCCGCGAAGGGTCTTCCCGCAGGCCATCTTCCACTGCCTTCTGGAGGAGGCCGGCGTAGCCGAGATCGACCGGCTCGGGCGGGCGGCAGAGACGGTGATGTTTCACCTGGGAGCCCTGTCGAGCCTCGTGACCGCGATCGAGACGGCCGGCTGGACGACGCCGGGGGACCTGCGCTCGCAGGTCATCGGTCTTTGCGCCTGGGGCCCGAACGGCGCACGGCTGCCCGAGGCCGATCTCCTCACCTCACCCGAAGCAGTCAGCATCGGGACGATCCACAGCGCCAAGGGTCTGGAGTGGCCCGCGGTTTTCGTCGCAGACCTCTGTGCGCGTCGGTTCCCCAGTTCGAGGGCAAGGCGGGAGCCGAAACTTCCTTTCGAAGGACAACTGGCGCGAACGATCGACGCGAGCAGACTCGCAGACAGCGAGAACTACGACGACGAGCGCCGGCTGCTGTACGTCGCGCTCTCACGAGCCGAGCGGTACCTCTTTGTCACGAGCTCAGGTAATCAGCAGTCGACGTTCCGGCGCGGTCTCGAGCCACTCGTAGAAGCCGTGGGAGGGATCGTGACGGATGACCCCTCGGGTGTCCCTGGCGCCCTGGTGATGCGGCCAGGCCGCAGAGACGCCGACGCGCAGCGTCTCGTGTCCTCCTTCTCCGACCTCCGCTACTACCTGGAGTGCCCGCACGACTTCTACCTCCGTAAGGTTCTTGGATTCGCCCCCACGATCGACCAGGCGTTCGGGTACGGACGGGGTGTCCACAACCTCATGCGCGCCATTCACAGCGACCCCGCGCGGTGGTCGGAGCTGGCGCGCGATCCCGAGGCGCTGATGGCAGAGCTGCGCACGCTGATCGAGCGTGGCTTGTTCTACCTCCGCTACACGACAGGTGAGCCGCTCGCCAACATGCAGAACAGGGGGGCCGAGGTGGTGGCCGACTACGTCCAGACCTACGCGGACGAGCTCGCCGACCTCACCTACGAGCCCGAGCGGGAGTTCGAGACTCTCCTCGAGGACGAGCAGGTGCTGATCTCCGGCGCTATCGACGTCGTGCGGCGAGACGATCCGCCTCGGGTGACCCTCATCGACTTCAAGAGCGGAGACACCGAGCACGACAGCACGGTCAAGCTCGACTCCGAGGAGATGAAGCTCCAGGTGAGCCTCTACGGCCTCGCCGCGCGGGCGGAGATGGAATACGAGCCCGAACAAGGCCTCGTGCGCTATCTCGCCGAGGCTGATCCCGACAAGCGCGAGCTGAACGTGCCGCTGACCGAGCAGGCGCTCGGCGAGGCGGCCGAGACGGTCGCGGTCACCGCTCGGGCGATTAAGCTCCGCGAGTTCCACAGGGGCCCACCGCCCGTCGACGGCGAGGGCGAGCACGAGACCCGGTGCTCTGGGTGCGACTTCCGCCACTTCTGCGGAATTCGCGAGAACGCCTGAGAACCCCCGAAAGCGCACGTCAGTCGTGGGACTCGCGCCAACCGCGAATCGCCGCGGCGAGGGGTCGTGCCTGACGACGGACGAACTCCGGCGGCAGCGCGTTCCCGATCAGCTCGGCGACTGCGTACTTCCCCGTCCGCGGACCCTCGTTCAGCGGGAACCGGTATCCGACGGGGAAGGTCTGCAACAGAGCTGCCTCGCGGAGGGTGATGGCGCGGTTCTCGCGGGGGTGCAGAAACCGACCCTTCGACGGGTTGACGCATCCGCCCGTGATCGTCGGTGCAACGTCGTCCCAAGCCATGCGTCCATAGACGTCGTGAAAGCCGTCCGTTCGGCGATGGCAGGGGAGTTGCCAGTCGTCACCGGCGTCGGCTCGGCTCCCGCCGTCGTGGGGAATACGAGCGATCAACTGTTTGACGTCGGTGCTCCGGGTCTCGCCGTGGTCGTGCAGTGGATCGCCGCTCCGGCCTGCGGCCGGCAAAGCCCCGATTGCGTCGCGGACGGTGACACGCTTCGCGCTCGGTTCCCCGAGGCGCGGAACGCCTTTTGCCAGCGCCACGAGCACATAGCGCCGCCGGCGTTGTGGGACGCCGAACTCCTCGGTGCGAAGCACAGCGTCTACAACGCCGTAGCCGAGCCGCCGTAGCTCGCGGCGCATCCGCGCGCTCCGGCGGTCCCCCGCGAGGGCCGGCACGTTCTCGACCATCACGGCGAGTGGCCGGAACTCCTTTGCGAAATGCACAACTTGGTGCACCAGGGCATTGCGGGAGTCAGTGACGTCGCGCCCTCCGTTCAGCGTTCGAATCGACGAGAAGCCTTGACAAGGCGAGCACGCCGCAAGCAGATCCAGCTCGCCGACGCTGAGGCCGAGGGCTCGGCGCATATCGCCAGGCCGTAGCTTTCGAATGTCTGTCTCCCATATCGCCGTCCGACGATGATTAGCCCGATACGCCGCGACCGCGAGCGGGTCGATGTCGACAGCGCCCAGCACCGAGAAGCCCTCACGGCGCAACCCGACGGTCATACCGCCGGCGCCGCTGAAAAGGTCGACCGCGGTCAGTCGGTGCCGACTCTTTGCGCTCATGCGCGATCCATCACCGAGGCGCGGCGGGCGGCAGCGCAAATCGCACGCCGCTTTTTCAACACAGCGGACCGGGGGCAACGCGCGTCCCGCAGCTTCACCCCGCCCCCCGGGGACGCGCTTACAGCGTAGAGCCCGGGGGCCTGCTGCTCGACCCGTGCGGCACAGACGAGATCGAGCCCGGGGGGAGCGAGTAGTTTCCTCACCGCTTGTTCCTGTTGCCTAATGACCACCACCGGGGGGTCAGCATTTCACAGTCGCCGGCGCCAGAAGCCTTGTTCTCGGCGCCCAAGACCGAAATACCCGTCGACAACAGGCAGCCCTCGACCACGCGCGATGAACCATAAACCCGCCCGGATATGCCCGTGGCCCCGTTTGTGGCAGGCTACGCCCATAGCCCTGAGATCGGCACGGCCCAGAGGCGGTCGCCGAGTGGCGTTGTCTGACTGGTCGTGCAGAGCACGACCCCAGCCTTGAAGCTCTTCCCGCGCGCGTCGCGGAGCCGTTCGATCGGCCTGAGGTCTCTGCGGTTGATGGTGGCCGCGGCCTTGATCTCGACTGCTGCGATCTCGCCAGCATGATTCTCGAGGATCAGGTCGATCTCCTCGTCGCGCTGCCGGTAGTGGTAAGGGGTCGTTGCGACAGTGGCCCACTCGGCGTGCTTGAGGATCTCGGTCACGGCAAAGTTCTCGAGCACCTTGCCGGTCACTTGGTCGTCTGAGGTGATGCGATCCTCGTCTGCCCCGAGCAGGTGCGCGAGCAGGCCGGAGTCGACCAGGTAGGCCTTTGGGGCGCGTACCTCACGCGCAGCGATTCCGGGCCGCCAGGCCGGAAGGACGCGGACGAGGAAGACCCCCTCCAACAGCGCCACGTACTCCTTCACCGTCTCGTGGTTGAGGCCCGTCCTCGCCGCGAGCGAGCGATAGGAGAGGAGGTTCGCGGCTTGGGCAGCGAGCAGCCGTAGAAGCCGGGGGACCTCTGCGAGCCGCCTGGCGTCGCTGAGATCGCGCAGGTCCCGATCGAGCGTCGTCTCGAGATAGCTCGCAAACCATCTTTCGCGACGGCGGCCGGAACGCGTGCGAGCCTCTGGGTAGCCGCCGGCGGACACGACGGCAACAAAGGCGTCCCGTCCAACCACAGCTCCGGAGACGCGTGGAGGCTCCGCCGCGAACAACGCGTCGACGAAGTTCTCGCTCGCGCCGCGGATCTCGCTCTGCGCCAAGGGCCACAGACGGATCGTCTCCATCCGCCCGGTGAGGGCATCCTTGACCCGGCGTGAGGTGACGACATTCGCAGAGCCGGTAAGGAGAAATCGGCCTGGAGTGAGATCGCGGTCCACGGCATCCTTGATGGCGAGCAGCAGATCCGGGGCGCGCTGAACCTCATCGATCAGCGCTGGGCCATCCAGGCCCGCGACAAACCCCTCCGGATCCGCGAGCGCCGCCTCTCGCGTGGCCCGGCCGTCGAGGCTGAACACTTTCGCGGGATGTTGATCGGCGGCGATCTGTCGCGCGAGAGTGCTCTTGCCCACCTGTCGGGCGCCTCCTACGAATACGACACGAGTGTCCGCGAGCGCCTCAAGGATCAGCGCTCGCGCGGACCTCGGGAATAGGATCGAAGATGCGCGCGAGGCGTCGGCAGATGGCGATTTCGTATCCGGCATATGGCGAGTAGTCTACCGGCAAATGGCGGATACTGGAAGGGCAGATGGCGAATAGTGTCGGTCGCTCAAGCGATGGGTCGGCTTCAGAAACTCATCGCCTTGAGTGCCTGAAACCACGACAATCGTCGGCAATCAGCTTGTATCCGCGCAAGTCGGAGGCAGGTGGGAGGGGACGGAACCCCCTGCAAATCTGAGCCTTTCGACGTCAGGGTCGGATCAGAGCGCCTGGATCGCACCCAGGAGGTCGGGGGTTCAAGTCCCCCTAGTTCCATGATGCATCGAAGTGCAAACCTCGACCCCGAAGACGGGGTCGAGGTTGAGCGCTTTCGCGGTGGATGCGTCTTCGCTGCCATGCCTCGGCCACGCGGACGACCGCGGGGCTGCGGCTCGCGGTCTGGCCGCTCAACGGGATTACTTTTCGGCCGCTGGACAGAGCTGCCTGCGCGGTTCTGCTCGAGCGCTGGAAAGATCGAAGCAGCGTGTTCGATGGGAACCAGCCCTGCCACTTGCCACCGGCGTCAGTTGTCGCCCGAGGACCAGCGTTCAGCGAGCTTCTGCGCGTCAGCGAGGACATCCAGCAGCGGCGGGACCGCAGCCGAGATCTCCTGCAACGCTGCTCTCGCTGTCCCGAGTTCGGCCAGTTGTCGGAGGAGACGTTGTGCCTCCCCTTGGGTCACATCGCTCTCATCTCCAGCCGCTCTTTGCTGGCGGGACGAGAGCGGCGCTCGACCGTAGATCTCGTCGATCGACATGTCCAGCGCACCTGCAATGCGTTCGCTGTGACTTCGACTCGGGGAGTGTTTCCCGGTCATCCAGTTCGACACGGTGTTCTCGGAGACATCGACGATACCCGCAAGGTCTTTGCCATTGAGTCCGCGGTCCCGCAACGCAGTCCGCAGGACAGGTCCTATGCCGGGCGGATTGCTGCCGGGATCCAAGCTACCTTGGTCCATCCATATCAACTTGTATCGTCTGCGCGAAGGAAATACAATGGAACTTGGATTACGAGGAGACCCAAGGCGATGCCTGCGCCCGGTGCAAGCTCCCTCATCGATCAAGTAGACCCAGAGGACCACGCAGTCGGTCGTGTACGGCGTGGCGAAGCGCTCCAAGTGGGCGCCAACTTCAGGACCGTGCATGTGTTCGTCTTCCACGGCCGGGGTCTGCTGCTCCAGCAACTTGGGCCGAGCCGCGCTCGCCATCCTTGTCGTTGGGGCTCGTCGGTCGCTGCCTACCTATTCGCCGGCGAGAGCTACGAACAGGCTGCTCGGAGGCGGCTGCGTGAGGAGTTGGGCCTCGAGGGCAACCTCACGCTTCTAGGCAAGATGCGAATGGGCGACGAACGGTCGCTGAAGTTCGTGGAGCTATACGCCTTGCAAGACGGTCCCGCCGAGATTCGTGAGCCGGACCACATCGCGGCGCTTCGCTATTGGAGCCGGGACGAGCTGGATGCGACCGTCTTCTCGAATCCGGCTATTTTTACGCCGACCTTTGTCAGCCTCTATCGCTTCTACCGACACGACTAGCAACGACCAAGATCTAGATGAAGGCCGCCTCTGGGAGCATTACGGGCGCGTCCTTGACGAGTACAGATTCCAGGTCAACCTCAACTGGAGCCGATCGCAGTACTACTTCGTCCTCAACGTCGCACTCTTGGTAGCTGGAGTTAGTCTACTTTCGACGCAGCGGGTGGCGCTCCCCGTGGCGATGGCCGTCTTTCTCGTAGGCGCCGCAAGCGCAGTCTTCGCCATGCTGGCCAGCAGGACGCAGAAGGGCTACTACGCGAACACGCGCGATCGTAAGCGCGCGCTAGAGGAAAAGCTCGGGCTCGGCGATCTGGCCATCGCTCCCACACCGGGAATGGGCAGTATGCGAGCACGACTGGCCCGCATCACGACGTTCCAGGCATTCATCTTGATAGCGATATTGCTCGCTGACATAGCTGGGCTGGGAACCTGCATCGCAAAGGCGCTTCCCAGCACCACTCAGCCGCGGGTCGCCGTCGCGGTACACGTTTTTTTCCCGCGTGGGCATCGGCCTACGACGGTCCCGCTGGTGGCAAGCCAGGGCAGCCATGTCGTGCGGGCCGGCACAATGCTGCTCGATAGCACGACGCTGCTCAAGCTCCCACCCGGCCGCTATGAGTTCTCGAGTTGGATGGACCGACTTTGCGTGCAGGCCGTGAGGATCACAACCGCGCCACTCCAGAGCGCCACGATCCGCTGTCCCTAAAGATCGTATGGAGCGATCCGCACGACGCACCCCGCCAACCTGTTCGCAACAGCTTCAAGGGCTGTGTCGAGCACAGTTGCGCGCATGTCATCGTCATCATCGACTTCCTCGGGCACCCGCGTCACTAGCGAGATCAACGGCAAAACATCTGGCCCCTCAGCACCAGTGTCACGGCTTGCCCATCGGAGATACCAGTGAGCTGCCGCAGAGGCGGGCAGGTAATCGACCACCGCAACCTCGCGATCATCAACTCGTACCGCGCAAGAGGCACTTCAGGCCAGCACCACTTGGCGCTAATGCGGCACGGCCCCGGGATTGACGATGAGTCCTCGTCCAAGTCAACTCCCCGCCACACCGAAGCGTTCATGGAGCCTAGATACCCGCCGACCGGACTAGTCAACCAGAGGGGTGGGCCCAGTTCGCTAGGGCGCCGCGCAAGATCTCTACCCTAGCTCTAGGGTTTCGGGTTAGGTCCCGAACGTCCATCGGCAGTCGTCGTATTGGTCACGGTGCACTAACGGCCGGCAGGACATTGCGGCCGCTGCGTGCTCCGCTACCGTGTCGTCGTGATCTCCAGCGATGTCATCGAGACAGCCGGCCGGCGGCTCGCTGCAGCGGCCCGCGAGCCCGCCCGCGTTCTGCTGTTCGGTTCTCACGCACGCGGGGACGCGGGACCTGACAGCGACCTCGACTTCCTCGTGATCGAGCGCGACGTGCCTGACCGTCACGCCGAGATGGTTCGCTTGGAGCGGGAGGTCCGCTCGCTCGGCGTTCCCATCGACGTGCTGGTCGTCAGCGAGGCATATGCGGCCGAATGGGCAGACGTCAGGAACTCCGTCGTGCATGCCGCGCTCAACGAGGGCCGCGAATTTGCCGCGGACGTAAAGGCCCCAGAGTTCGCCGCGCAGGCGTACCGCCAAGCGCTCGCCGTCGCAACGAGCGAACACGACGCGGACGACCAAGCCTTCGTGGACGCGATCTCCTCTCGTCCCGTCGTCATCCTGCAAGACGACCGGTTTGATGCCACCGCGTCGATACCCGTCTGCCCGTTCACCACCAACCCCGTAGAGGCCCCGCTACTCAGGCTCCCGATCGAGCCGACCGACGAGAACGGCCTCGACGAGCCGAGCCAGCTCATGATCGACAGGATCACAACCGTGCCACGAGCGAGTCTTGGTGGGCGCCTTGGCAGGCTACGCGACGACCAGCTGATAGCGCTGAATCGATCGTCGATCGTGTTCCTCGGGCTCGCCTCCGCCCCACAAACCTGAACTCAGGTCGCTCAAGTCACTTTGATCGTCACGGTCGCCTTGACGCCGGTGACTGTGTCCTGTGCGGTGAGGGTACCCTTGCCAGCCGCGGCCGTCAGCGGGATCGTCACTTCGGCCGGGACGAAACCGTTGTACGACGCGGTGGCGCTTGTGAAGGTCGTCTGAGTCTTCTTGGCGTCCTTGAACGACAGCTTCACGGAATCGCCGGCAGGGAAGCCGCCGCCGAGGAGATGGACCGTGGCACCGGGGAGCGCTTCGCCGGGGGTGACCGACAGCGTCGCCTGCGCTACTGCAAGGACCATGGCCAGGGAGTCGCTGTAATCGGGGCGGTAGTAGAGGCCGGGCTCGACCTTGCTCTTGATCGTCGCGGAGGTGACCGTGGCGAACGTGCCCAGATACCCGGGCGAACCCAGCAACGTGTAGCTCTGTCCGAGCGCTCCGACGAACCCCTTGGCGGTCTGCAACGACAGCGTGCCGGCTATCTTGCTGTCCCCGAAGGACCTGAGAGAGGCAGCGCCGGCAGGGCCGATGCCGTAATCGAAGGTGGCCTTTTCGGTCTCCGTGAAAGGGCCTTCCACGTTGAGCTCCGCGCCTGCGGCCAGAGAGAACGTCTTCTCGTTCTCGACTCCGGTTTCGGCTTCGATCAGGTGTGACCCGCTTTCGACCGCGAGCGTGCCCTTGTGCAGCAGCTTGCTGGCACCGAGACGCAGGTTGGCCTGCAGGCCGCAGACTTCGGGGCTCTCCAGCACGATCGTCCCTTCGTTCAGCAGTGCTCCCGCCCTACTCAGATTTCCGTGTCCGTAGGCGCACACGCCCTTGACCGCCAACCTCTGACCCTTGTACAGGGTTTCGCTGCCAGTGAGGGTGCTGGTGCCGAGGGTCGTCACGGACGCTGCCCCCCGACCGGTGAGGTCCAGGGTGCCATCCTCGACGTAGACCGGTTCGCCGCTCGACTTCCCGGCGCCCTGGTTCAACGTGCCCCCCTGCACGAGGAGGTTTCCCGTGCCACTGGACTCGATCGACCCGGCCGCGTTGGCGACCGTGGTTTCGTTGCCGCTCAAGAGCTGAGCGCCGCCCGCGAGGTCGATCGTGCCTTCGTTCAGGAGCGTGGCCGCGCCGAAGCCGTATTCGGTGTCGTAATCGATCGCGAGCGTGCCCTTGTTCGTCAGCGGTCCGGCGATCCGCACGTTGCCGGTGCACCCGCCGGCTTCGGTCGTCGTGAGGACGCCATTCGTTTCGACGGAGATGCCAGAGACGCTCTTGAGCCTGGGAGAGGAGCTGCAGCTCCCGCCAATCGACAGCATTTGCTTGCCGGTCGCGCCGCCGATTGTCAAGGCCTTCACGGTCACGCCTTCGCTGGCTTGGACCATCGTCACGGTGTAAGTCCCGGCTGCGGTGATACACGCCTCTTCGCCTTCTCTCGGCGGCGATTTGGTACTCCAGTTGGCACCTTCGAACCAGCTTCCTCCAGCCGTGTTGCTCCACGAGTCTTCGCAGCCGGCGGCGTGTGCGGTGAACGGCACCAAGGCAAAAAATCCGAGCAGCGCCGAGGTCACGACGCCGACGAGCATCTCGCGCCGCACAAGTCGCGCCCTGAACGTCTGTCCAAGCGTCAACGTACCCCCCGGAACACTCGCTTGCCTGCCGTCTCTCGTGCCCGCTGATGCCGGCACCGGCAGTCGGGAGTCAGAATAACGACACGGGAGACGAAATGCCGGCAGCCGGAACAAGTCCGCTGCAGTGGCTCAGAACGACCTGTCTACCTCGTAGCCGACTTCTTCGTAGGTCTGGATCAGGCTAGCTCTGAGGCCCACGCCTTCTTCGACACTCGACCCACCTTTTTCGCGCAGCTCCTTGAACATCAGCTGCGGTTCTCCTTCGAGCGCGTCGGGCCTCTGGACACCCTTCGACTCTTTGAAGACGTCCTTGGCGGTGACGCCGGGCCTGTTCGTCGCTACGGGAAGCAGGATCCCGCTCGTGGACAGCACCAGCCTCGTCTTCGACCCGCAATGGTAGGAGCCGGGAGACCCCCCGGGGGCCGTCAGGTCGAGATCGAGGATCTTCTTGGCCTTGTTGGACCAGGCGAGGGTCCCCTCGAGTTCCGCGAGCGCGATTTCGCCTTCGACGTCGGTGCTCTCGCACTGTTCGCCGCCCTCGCTGCAGCCCGTGAAGGTCAAGCGGAGGCTGGCCGTCCTCAGCCCGGTGATGCTCCCCGCTCCGCTCGCACCCGTGCAGACGAGCCTCTTCTTGCCGGTCGTTTCCAGCAGGATCGGCGAAGACGAGGCGTCCGCGACCGCAAATCCGGGCTTTGGGCCGGGACCCGGAAACCATTCGTACTTGCCTCTCCGCGACGCTACGCCCGTGCACTCGGGGTTCAGGAACCTGCCTCCCGTGACTCGCAGGCAGCGCCCGAAGATCGGCGGCGCCACGACCGTGTAGCCGACGGTCTCCGTCGTGCTCTGTCCGTCCGAGCTCGTGGCCGTGACGCTGAAGCTCTGCTCGCCCGCCGTGGATGTGTCGATCGCAGCGCCACTCGCCACCGTCCCGCTGCAGCCTTCCGTACCCGGCTTCAGACCAGGACCGCCCGCACCCTCACTGCACGAGTAGGACGCATCGACCGTCTGGCCTTGGCTGTACCTGGCCCCTTCGACCGGAGCCGTGACCGACACGCTCGGCGCACCAGCCACCATGTACGTCACGGTCCTGCTCGCCGTCAGGCCATCCTGGCTCGTCGCCGTCACAGTGAAATGGTGTTCACCAGACGTTGCAGTGTCGATCGCAACGCCACTCGCCACCGTCCCGCTGCAGCCTTCCGTACCCGGCTTCAGGCCCGGGCCGCCCGCACCCTCACTGCACGAGTAGGACGCATCGACCGTCTGGCCTTGGCTGTACCTGGCCCCTTCGACCGGAGCCGTGACCGACACGCTCGGCGCACCAGCCACCGTGTACGTCACGGTCCTGCTCGCCGTCAGGCCATCCTGGCTCGTCGCCGTGACGGTGAAGTGATGTTCACCAGACTTGGAAGTGTTGATCGCGGCACCGTCGGCCACCGTCCCGGCGCAGCCTTCGCTGCCTGCAGCAAGCCCTGGGCCTTCGGCGCCCTCCGTGCAGCTGTAGGAGGCATCGACGCTCTGTCCGACGGCGTATTTCGCGCCTTCGGCGGGGGTCGTGATCGAGACGCCCGGCGGCGAGGCGGATTTGTAGATGATCGAGAGACCAGGCTGTTCTTTCGGGCCGTTCGAGGCGTAGGACACTTCCTGAGCCCGGGCCACGACAAAGCTCGAGCCGCCCCCACCGCCTGCCGAGCCGCCGAGACCGCCCGCGCCGCCTCCGCCCCCGTAGTAGCCGCCGCCCCCGCCGCCACCGTCCCCTTCGGGGTCCGAGCCGCCCCTGCCGCCCTGCCCGGGTTGTCCTGTTTCCCCGTCGGCTTCGCCTTTGCCGCCGGTGCCGCCGGTGCTCTGCGTACCGCCACCGCCGCCCGCGCCTGTCAGGCCGTTGCCGCCGCCGGCCCCTTCAGTGGCGCCGGCGTTGCCACCCCGCCCCCCGATCGAGTTTTCTTCGTCGATGCCGCTGCCACCGCCACCGGCGGCGACGATCAGACGCGACGCCAGTGAGCCCGGCTGTGAGCGAGAGACGGTGCGCAGGTCGGCCGCGTTGCCGCCCGATCCGGCGTTGGAGGAGCCGGCGCCGCCGAAGTCGATGAAGTAGGTCTGGCCGTGCGTGACGGCCAGAGACGCCGTCACCTTCTCGCCCATGCCCGCTCCGCAACCGCAAAGGTCGACGCCGTTGGCGCCGGTCGCCACCACCTTGATGCGCGACACGCCGACGGGAACGACGAACGACTGCTCGGCCGAGCTGGCACTGAAGGGCACCGTTTCGGTGCCGCCCGTGTAGGTGATCGTGATGCCCGCCGGGGCTTCGATCGTGTTGAGGGCGTACGAGACCCCTTCGGCGCCGGCCGCGACGAAGCTCGAGCCGCCCCCACCGCCTGCGCCTGCGAACTGCCCGCCTCCACCGCCGCCGCCGCCGTAGTAGCCGCCGCCACCGCCTCCGGCGTCGCCCGCAGGCGTGCCCGCGCCGCCGCTGCCGCCCTGGCCGAGCTGTCCTGCTTCCCCGGCCGAGCCGCCCCCGGCGCCGCCCCCGCCACCGCCGTGGGATTGCGTGCCGCCTGCGCCTGCGCCACCCTCGATCGGACTGGCCGTGAAGCCGGGCTGGCCTTCGCCCGCGCCCGCGCTGCCGCCCTGACCGGCGTAGTTGCCTTCTTCCTCTTCCCCTTCGCCGCCCCCGCCGCCGGCCACGACCAAGCGCGAGGAGAGCGAGCCCGCTTCCAGTCGCGGGATCGTGCGCAGGTCGGCGGCGTTGCCCCCGCGGCCCGCGAGACCTGACGCCGCGCCGCCGCCGGTGAAGTCCGCATAGAGCCTCTCGCCTGGCGTGACGGTCAGCGTCGCGGTCACCTTCTCGCCGAAGCCCGTCGTGCACGTGCCGAAGAGGCAGAACCCCTGGCCTTTTTCGCCGACTGCCGTGACGTTGATCCGGGTCACGCCCGAGGGGACGACGAAGGTCTGCTCAGGCCCCGGACTGAGGGAGATCGTTTCGGCGCCTGCGTCGGCGACGCCCACCACACCCGTGATCAGGCACGCAGCGGCCGCCAGACATAGACCACGCAGACGACCAGACCGCAGACAATCCAACTTCCTGCCCCCAAGCTTCCTTGCGTTACAGCGCTGACCGGTTCGGGCCCGGTTGGAGCGACCTAGAGTAGCCGGACCCTCCCGCCGCGGCTCAGCGGATAACAGCCTGGCAACATCTCCACGACCGCGCTCCTACGACCGCTCTTGCACGATCAGGACGGGGAGCGTCGAGTGTTTCACGAACGCTCCCGTGACGCTGCCGAGCAGGTGGCCTTTCAGCCCGCTGCGGTGGTGGGCGCCGAACACGATCAGGCCGGCGTCGTGCTCCTTGGCGGCCTGCGCGATCCCCTGCCAGGTCGGCGAGGCCTCGATCGCCGCACTGCGGGCGCGGAAGCCGGCCGCCGAAGCCAGGGCTGCCCCCTGCGCCGCCACCTGCTCTGCCATCTTGCGGACCTCGCTCGCATCCGCGCAGTTCAGGTGCTGCCCCTCGGCGAGCACGAAGCCCACGTCGACCGGCTGCCAGACGCACAGCGCCAGCGCCTCACGGCCTCCCGCGAGCTGCCTGCCGGCCTCCTCGATCGCAAGCCTGGCCAGCTCCGAGCCGTCGTAGGCGAAGAGGACAGGACCGCTCGGGGCGGCGGCCGTCTCGCCGGGGCCTGAGCCGGGGGACGTCACGTCAGTTGCCGCCTTCGGTCGCCGGGGCGAGTCTCATCTGCTTGCGCACCCTTGCCAGCAGCGGCGGGGAGTACCAGGCAGGCGCCTCGCCCTCCACGAAGCGCTCGATGTCGGGGGCCTGCGGGCGCGCCCCGCCGAGCGCGTAGATGGCGACGCCGATCACGGCGCCTCCGATCGCCAGCCCCAGGCCGACCCACAGGGCGATGCCCGTGCCGGCGTCGAGGTTGCCCCCGACAGTCGCCGCCATGTGGGCGAAGATCGGCGCGATCATGAAGGCGGCCACAGCTCTCATCAGCTCCACGATCGCAAACACGCGCTGGAGGTTCATGGACCGCAGCGAGAAGCCGGCCACGAACAACGCCGGCGCGACCGTAGCGCCGAGGCCGATCCCCGTCAGCCCCGAGGCGAGCAGCGTCAGCGATTCGCTGGCCGGCACCTCGATGCGGAAGACGGCGATCCCCGCCGCGAGGAACATCATGCCGGCCAGCGGCAGGTAGTGGATCTCGCGCCTGGTTATGACGAGGCCCAGCACGACCGCCGTGATCACCGCTCCTGCCAGCTCGGGCAGGTACAGCAGGCCGACGTGCAGCGGCCCGTACCGTCCGTCCAGCGCTGCCGCCGTGAGCACCGTAGCCGACACCGACGCTGCCGCCGCCAGGAGCGCCACCACGACCCCCGCGACGGGCATCGTGCTGGTCAGCAGCTGGCGGATCGTCAGCAGCGGCCGCGTTGCGCGGAACTGGTAGACGATCAGGATCACGATGACGACGAGGCCGCCGAGCAGCGGGACGATCGTCTCGGGCGACAGGAAGCGGTGGGTCAGGAGCTCTGAGGCGCCGAAGAAGGCGGACACGCAGCCGACGGCCGCCAGGGCCAGCGCGGGCAGGTCGCGCGGCGAGTCGGGGTCGGCAGCAGGCGCGTCGTCGAATGTCAGCAGCGCCAGCACCAGGGCTGCCACGGAGATCGCCGCCACCACCCAGAACAGCGGCCTCCAGGCGTGCGACTCCGCCTGCAGGCCGCCGACCGTCGGCCCCAGCGCGACGGCGCCGAAGATGCACATGTTCATGATCATCGCCGTCGTGCGCAGCTTGCTGGCCGGGAACCCGATCGCCAGCGGCGGCACCGCCGCGATCAGCAGCAGGCTCGTGCAGAGGCCCTGCAGGACGTGGCCCGCGATGTACATCCCGGCGTTCTGCGCCGCCGCCCCCATGACCGAGCCCACGACCAGCAGCACCGCGTAGCAGACCATCATCCTGCGCTGGGGCAGGTGCTGGGCGAACTGGACCGACAGGACCGTGCCGACCGCATAACCGGCGTTGCCCAGACCTGAGCCCAGGCTCATCGTCTGCAGGCTCATGTGCAGCTGCCTGGCGATGATCGGCGTCAGGGGTCCGAGCGCCGCCGACAGGGCCAGGTACGGGATCAAGGCGCACATCACCATCGCCGCGACCGCCGCGTACCGTCCGGCCAGAGGGCCCTGATACATCAGCGATCTTTCGCCGTGCCTGGGGTCATTGGCCTGTTCTTAGCAGCACCAAGGACCGGCGCCGAGGAGATCGGGTGAGAACAGCCCGTGCGCCCGACCTCCTGCCGGCTCAACCCGCCAGACGGTCATTGTTCTGACTCCAGTTCGGGCGCCGGAGCCCTCATTCCACGTGGAGCGTCGCCTTCATCCCTTTGGCCTCGTGCCCGGGGAGCGAGCAGAACAGCGTGTAGACGCCGGCCTTCATCTGCAGCGTCAGCGTCGGATGGGCTCCAGGCGCCGTGTTCGGGATCGAGCCCGCGTCCTGCCCTTCGGCCGCTTCCAGGGCGTTGAGGTTGTGTTCGTCCTGGCCGTGGTTGACGAATTCGATGATCACCTTGCCTGCGGGCACCGACGGGCGGGAGAGCACGAAGCGGAACGCTTCGGTGTCTTCGGCGGTGACCTGCACATGGGCCGGCCCGCCGGACGCCGGGGCTTCGGAGCCCGTGGTCGAACCAGCGCCCGTCGTGGCTGCGGGAGCTTCCGCGCCGCCTGGAGCAGCCGGCTGCGGGGCGCCGCCGACCGAGCCCACGGGGCCGCTGCTGGTGGTGCCCCCCGCGGGTCTCTTGCCCGCTTTGCCCTTTCGACGATTGACCTTGCGGTGGGGGGAGCGGCAGTGTCGCCGACCGTGCCGGTGGCAGGCGCGGACGTGACGGGTCGCGTCGGCCCTGCCTGCGACGCTCGCCCACGCCGGCCCGCCACCGATGCACCCGCCGGCCAGGCACAACACGGCGACCCGACAGAGGATCGCGACCCGCAGGCTCACTCCGCCACCAGCACGGGGCGTGCGAAGGAGGAGGCTTCCGGGATGACGAGTCCCGCTTCCGTCTGGAACCACTGCTCCAGCAGCGAGCAGTAGAAGCTGCGGTAGTCCGACGTCGTCAGCAGGTTTTCGTTGACGTCCAGGTTCGACAGGCCGGGGAACTCCCCGACCATCTTGCCGGCCGCCCGGGTGCCGATCAGGAAGGCCACGCCGCCCGCCCCGTGGTCCGTGCCCGAGCCGTTTTCCCTGGGGCGCCGGCCGAACTCCGACCACAGCTGGATCAGGACGCGCCTGTCAAGGCCCCGCGCTTCGAGGTCGCGCTGGAACGCGACCAGGGCCGCGACGCTCTGGGCGAGGTTGCCCGAGAGCGTTTCGGCCTCCCCGGAGTGCGTGTCGTAGGAGCCGACGGCGTTCAACGACGCGCATTTGATCGGCAGCCCCTGGTGCAGCATCGCCGCGAGCACCGCCAGGCGCTGCGCGAATTCGCTGCCGGGGTAGGTGACGGTCGATTTGTCGCCCGTTTCTTCCTCGGTCTTGACGAAGCCGGCCATCGCTTCCAGCACGAGGCTGGTGTCGTAGGAGGCGCCTCTGGCCTGGGTCATGGCCGGTGAGGGCGCCGCCAGCGTGCCCAGCTCGCCGAAGGCTTCCAGGGCCGGCCCGATGACCGGTTCGCCCAGCCCGTAGGCCCACATCGTGTAGTCGGCCGGCGAGGACACCGCCGCCACCGGCATCTTCTCGCTGGCCAGCGCGGGAGCCAGCGACCAGTCCAGCGACAGTCCCTGAAGCGGGTTGTGGGGTTCGCCGACGACGTCCAGGAAGCGCCCCATCCAGCCGGTGCGGACGTTGGCGTCGAGCTGGCCCACCTCCCAGTAGTGACGGCTCGTGAAGTGGCTCTCGTCGGCCGGCTCATAGCCGATCGCCGGGAAGACGCTGACCTTGCCTTCTTCGTGGAGTTCGGCCAGCCCGCCCGCAGAGGGGTGCCACATCAGCGTTTCGTCCTCGCTGAAGACCTTGCCAGCGCCTTCCTGGAGCCCCAGCACCGGCCGCAGTTCTTTGTACTTGGCTTCCCTGACGGGGGCCAGCACCGACAGGGCGTCCCAGCCGCCTTCCATGAAGATCGAGACGAGCACGGGCTCTTCGGGCCCGGAGGCCGCCATCGCCTGCGCGATGCCCTCTTCGAAGTGGCGCGGCCCGAACATGGAGGCGCCGTAGACCGACAGCGCAGCGCCCGCCCCCGCGAGCAGGAAGGTCCGCCGGTCCAGGCCCGTTCCCGCCGGGACCGGCATCCCCGGCTCGACGTTGGGCAGTCCTTTGCCCGCGACGGCAGCGCCGCGGCGCAGCAGCTGGGAGCGGGTGAAGTCGGTGCACGAGCAGCTTCTGGGCATGGTCAGCTCACCTGCATGTCGGGGGAGGTCGCGATCAGCATCCGCAGCGCGTTCTGGCGCATCGCCTTGTAGGGGCTGCGCTGCCACTTCGCCAGCGGTTCCTTCAGGCACGATTCGGCGAACGTCGCGATCGTCTCCGCCGATTCGGCGGAGATCATCGGGTTCGCCCAGTAGGCATAGGCGGACTGCAGAGCCGCGGCGGGCGTCTCGGATCCGCTGTAGGCGGGTTCGCCTTCTCCCGGCCACGGGTTGGGGTACTCCTTGGCGGTCACGTAGCTGGCCATTTCCCAGCGGGCCTTGGCCGTCGAGGTGTCAAGCCAGCGCGAGAAGTCCCAACCCGAGACGTTGGGCGGGTAGAACAGCTGCTGGCCGGCGTTGGCCGACAGCCACGCCCATGCCGTCGTGTCGATCGGGCGTCCGATCGAGCGCAGCAGCCCTGCGTTGTAGACGACCGGCGGGGTCAGCAGCTCCGGGCCTTCGTAGAAGGCCGGATGCTGCAGGATCGCCTCGACGACGGCCCTGATCGAGTAGCCCGAGCTGACGTAGAGGCCCTGCAGGGAGGCGAGGGTCTGTGTGTCCGGCTGTTCGGGGATGAAGTAGCCCCACAGCTTCGTCACGAAGAACGAAGGGTGCAGCGGGTGTTCGACGCACAGCCGCACGGCGTCTTCGTAGTTCCACTTGCCCGTCTGCCCGAAGACCGTCTTGCTGCCTGCGTCGTGGTAGCTCGGGTCGAAGCGGAAGTCGTAGTCGCCCAGTTCAGCCGACCAGTCGTTGCGCCAGCCTGTCAGGGCGCGTGCCATTTCCCTGACGTCGTCCTCGCTGTAGGCACCGCGGTCCGCCCCCAGCGAGAACAGCTCCATCATCTCCCTGCCGTAGTTCTCGTTCGGATCCCACTTCGTGTTCGACGTGCCGTTGAGGAAGACCAGCATCGCCGGGTTGGTCGTGACCGCCAGGAACAGGTCGTGGAAGCTCCCGAGCGCCATCGAGCGCAGCAGCTCGTTCTGTTCGATCATCATCCGCTGGCTGCCGACCTGCTCGTTGGAGTTGGCGAACCAGTCATGGAAGATGAACGTCATTCGCTCGACGAGCTGCTGGTCGGAGCGCACCATCCGGTCCAGCCACCAGCAGTGGTCATCGCCCCAGACGTCGTAGGGATCGAGCGGGTTGCCTTCTTCGTCGACGGGCGCCGGGCCGCTCAGGAGGGCCTGCCCGGCGGGACGCGTGAGTCCGAAGACGACTTCCTGCACCGGCCTGCCGACCAGCGAGGCGACCTGTCCAGGCGCCGGACCGAAGCCCGCTCTCCACAGCAGCCTGTTGGCCATCGCCGCCGTCAACGTCTCTCCGAGGGCAGGCACAGGCGAGGAGGAGGGCGGCGGCGGAGAGACGGGCGCGACGGGCAACGGGACGCCGACCGTCGGGTGGGTGATCAGGGGCTTCTTGTGGCGACGCTTGTGCTTTGAGTGCTTGTGGTGGTGCTTCTTGGCGTGAGCCTTGGCCTTCTGCTCGGCACGACGGCGAGCGCCGGGCGTCGACTTGCCCGGCTTGCCCTTCGCCTTGCGGATGGTGCCCTTCATCGCGACCGGCCCCCTTTGCGAGAAGTTCGGCGCCGATGCAAAGGCGGCGCCTCTCTCGCGCATGGTGGTCGGCTGAGCGCTCCTGCGGGGCGCCGCTCGACGCATGTCCTATTGGAGTGACAGCCGAGCTCTTGGCCCTTCAGCCCTCCGCGCGGCGCTTCAACTCTCCCGGCCTGCCGTTGACGAACAGGGCCCGCGTCGCCGCCTCCACTGGCCCGCGTATGACCAGGCCCAGCACCCGTCCGGGGTCGGCGTCCAGACGGTAGGTCGCACGCGTGCGCCCCGCGCCGAGGTCCTCCAGGTCCCACGCTCCCGTCACCGACTTCAGGTCTCCCTTCTCCTGCGTCCAGGAGAGCTGCGTGGGACCGTCGTAGGCGAACCGCACCAGCGACTTGACCCGCCGGACCTTGATGTCGTTCTCCGTCTGCACGAGCGTCGCCCGACCCGACTCGTCGTGCTCCAGGGCGCTCATCGCGTCCAGGCCGCCCTGCCACTGCGGCGCGCTCAGCACGTCCTCCACGATCGCCCACACCGCCTCGATCGGAGCGTCGATCTCGACGCTGGCGCTGCCACCAAGGTTTGCCATCGCGAACACTCCCAGGGGTTGAGATGAGCCGGTCCGTTCGAGACTAGACCACCCGCGGGCGCTCAGAGCTGCTCGAAACTACCCATCTGGCTGCCCGCAAGTCACGGATGCCACATGCGAGCGCGGGGCCTAGCTTCGAGAGATGCTTCGCCTCGCTCGCATCTCGATCGCACGGCCGCGCCTGGCGCTGGCCGCCTGGGGCGCGCTCGTGCTGGCGCTGAGCGTCGTCGGCCTCGGCGTCGCCGACTCCCTCTCGCCGTCTGTCGTGGTCGTGGCGGGCAGCGAATCCTCGCGCGCCGAAGCCCTGGCCAACGCCCACTTCGGCCCGGCCCAGCTCGTCCCGATCCTGCTCGAGGGGCCGCCCGGCGAGGTCGCCCGTCAGGGACCCGCGCTCGTGCGTGCTCTGCGTGCACGCCCGCACACGCGGGTGCTCTCCGCCTGGGACGCCGCCGGCGCCTCCGACGGACTGCGCCCGGCCGCGGGCAAGGCCATGATCGTCGTCTCCGTGCAGCGCACGGAACGGCAGGTCATCGCCGTCGATCAGCCCCGCATCGAACGGCTCGTCGCGCGCTACGTCAGGCGGCCCGTCCGCGCCAGCGTGACCGGGCAGGCCTCCATCGACCGGGCCCTACGCGATCAGGCGCTCAGCACGAGCCTGCGCTCGGAGCTGATCGCCCTGGGGATCCTGTTCGTGCTGCTTCTGATCGCCCTGCGCGCGCCTCTGGCGGCGGCCCTCGTGACCCTGCTCGGCGCCGCCACCGTGCTCGCGACCGACGGGCTCATGGCGCTGCTGGGACATGTCCTGGACATCGACCCGATAGCCGTCACGCTCGCCTCGATGACCGGCCTGGCGCTCGGCGTCGGCTACTCGCTGCTGATCCTCGACCGGGTCCACAGCCTGCAGGACTGGACTGGCGCGCACGCCGCGCTCAGCGCCCTGGCGGCCGTGCGGACGACCGGTCGTTCGGTGCTGATCGCCGGCACGGGTCTGCTCGTGGCGCTTCTCACGGCCACCGCCATCGCCCCCACCACTAACCTCGCCTCGCTCGGGATCGGCGTCCTGCTCAGCGCCGCCCTGGCGATCGGCAGCGCGGTCGTCGTCATGCCGGCCGCCCTCAGCCTGCTCGCCGGACGGGGCGTCAAGGCAGCCGTCGGCGCCCCTGCGGCCATCGCCGCTCGCTGGGACCGGCTCCTGGCCGGCGGCGACCGGGTACGTCGGGGCGCTCCCCTGGCGGGCGGACTGGCCTGCATCGTCCTGCTCGGCCTTGCCGTTCCCGCCCTGTCGCTGCGCAGCGGACCCCCCGGCGTCAGCCAGCTGCCCGCCGGCAGTCCCGCCAGGCGGTCCTTCGAAGAGGTCGCCCGCGTCATGGGCCCCGGCTGGCCCACCCCCTACGACGTAATCGTCGTCAACCCGCGCGGACCCGTCACGACCGCTGCCCTGCTGGCGAAGCTCGACCGCTTCCAGGAAGGGATCGCCCGTGGCCGGCGCGTCGCCTCCGTGACCGGACCCGGGGGCCTCAGCACCGAAACGAAGCCCCTCGGCACGCTGCACGCGCAGCTCGGCGAATCCCGCAAGCTGCTGGTGGGAGGACGCGGAGACCTCAAGAAGCTGCTCGACGGCCTCGGCCAGGCAGGAGGCGGCGCCAAGCAGCTGCAGGGAGGGCTCTCCTCGGCCGCCGCCGGCGCCGGTCAGCTGCGGGTCGGCTCGGGCAGCGCCGGCAGCGGATCCGCAGAACTGCACGCCGGGCTGGCCGCGGCCCGGGCCGGGTCCGCGCAGCTCTCAGCGGGCCTGGAGAAGGCCCTGGCCGGCGCCCAGGCTCTCAAGAGAGGGGCCACCAGCGCCCTGGCGGGCTCGATCGAACTCGCCGACGGAATCGGCTCGGCGCACGTGCCCGTGGCCGCCGAACTTCCCTCCCTGACCCAGCTGGCGAACCTGACCTCCACCACCAGCACGGCGCTCGGGAGCCTCCAGGGCGAAGCCCACGGCGCCGCCGGGGACCTCGCCAGCGCCCTGTCCGCCCTGCGCGGCATGAGCTCCGGCAGGAGCGACCCCGGCTACGCCGCCGCGCTGTCGGCCGTCGAACATGCCGACGGCTCGCTCCTGAGCCTCGAAGGCGGTCTGACGGCGGCGATCCCGAACGCCGGCACGGCGACCCGCATCGCCGGCAACGCCTCCACTCAGGGATCCTTCCTCGCCCGCGCCCTCTCCGAACTGCACACGGGCGCCGCGAAGCTGCAGGCAGGACTCGGCAAGCTGCGCCGCGGCAACGTCGAACTGGCCGCCGGGATCGGCGCCCTGTCGGGAGGCGGCGCCCAGCTCACGGACGGACTGACGCGGCTGCGCGAAGGCGCGGGGGCCCTCGAGACGGGACTCCAGCAGATCGGCAGCGGTGCAGGCGAACTGGAACAGGGGCTGGCCGGGGGCGTCTCTCCGGTCGGGCGCCTCGTCAGCGGGCTCGGCGTCATGCAGAGCAGCGTCGCCAAGTTCCGCGACAGCCTGCCCTCGCCGAAGGGGCTCGAAGAACTGCAGCAGAAGTCGCCCGGCCTGTTCGACTCCGGCTACTTCCTGCTGGCGGCCATCGCCGGGGCCCCGCCGGCCGCGGCCAACGCCGCGGAATTCGTCGTGAACGTCGCCCGGGGCGGGAACGCGGCGCAGGTCGTGGTCGTCTCCCGCTACAGCTCCGACTCCACCCAGACAGCCGCTCTGGACGATCGCCTGCGCTCCGACTCTCGGTCCTTCGCAGCACGCAACGGCCTGCAGGCGGCCGTCGGCGGTCCCGCCGGAAACCTGACCGACTTCGCCTCCGTCACGGGCGGACGGCTGCCGCTCGTCATCATCGCCGTCGCGCTCGCCATCGCCCTCGGCCTGGGTCTGGCCCTGCGCGCCGTCGCCCTGCCGCTGGCGGCCGTGCTGATCGACCTGTTGACGGCCGCCGCCACCTTCGGCGCGCTGGCGCTCCTGTTCGGCGGCAGCCATCCTCTGCTCGGCGGCCCCGGCTACCTGGACCCGATGTCCGTCATCGGCATCTTCGCGGCCATCTTCGGCGTCTCGCTGATCTTCCTGCTGGTGCTGCTCGACCAGGCCCGCCGCGAGTTCGTGCGCGGCGCCGGCGCCGACCGGGCACTGGAGATCGCGCTGCGGCGAACCGCCGCCTCCAGCACCGGCGCGGGTCTGCTGATGATCGCCGCGGCCACTCCCTTCGCCAGCACGAACCTGCTGACCGTCCGGCAGTTCGGCGTTGCCTTCGCCGTCGCCATCGCGCTGGACGCCTTCCTCGTGCGGCCCGTGCTGCTGCCCGCCGCCGTCGAGGTCCTCGGCGACCGCGCCTGGTGGCCGACGCGACCCCGCTTCCAGCCGTCCCGCCCGAGGCTCGGAGGCGGAGATCTGCAAAACGGCACCGCACCCGCGGAGCCAATCAAGGAGAGGATCACATGAGACCAGTCAAGCTGACAGCTGCGAGCGCCCTGGCGCTGCTCTGCCTCGCCGGCGTCGCCTATGCGAGCGCCCAGTTCACCCAGACCGCCAACATCGTCCTGACGGCCAGGAAGGCAGGCGCCCCGACGGGCTTCAAGGCCGCCCTGCTGTCCGCCGACCCCGGCGCCGTCCAGCCGCAGGGCCTGAAGACCCTGACGATCACCCTGCCCGCGGGCACCAGGTTCGACTTCAAGAGCACCGCCGTCAAGCAGTGCAAGGTCGGCGACGTCGAAATCAAGGCCACACTCGGAAAGGCCTGCGCGGCAAAGAGCAAGATCGGCACCGGCACCGCCGTCGCCAACGGCGCGCCCGTGCTCCCCGTCATTCCCGAGAACGTCGCCGCCTTCGTGGGCAAGCAGCAGATCCTGTTCCTGCTGACCCCCGCCGCCTCCGCCGGGCAGACGCTGGTCCTGCACGGCAAGGTCTCGGGGAACAAGGTCACCACCGAAGTTCCCGTGATCGACGCGGGCGGCCTGAACGTCGTCATCACCGCGCTGAACCTGACGGTGAAGACGTCCGGGCACGGCTCGAGCGCCTTCATCACGGCCGGCAAATGCGCCAAAGGCGCCTTCAAGGTGACCTCGCGCTTCCTCTACCAGACGGGTGCCACGCTGACGCTGACGAGCTCCTCGAGCTGCACGGGGTGAGGTGAGGAGATGCCCGCCACCGTCGCACCGCTCCCCCCGGTCGCAGAGCGCGTGACAGGAGCAGCCACGCTCGGACGCCTGATCCTCTCGGCATCCGAGCGTGGCGAGAAGGTCGCCATCCGCCATTCCGTGGACGGGGTCTACCGGGCCATCTCCTACCGGGAGCTCGGCGAGAGCGCCCGCTCGATCGCCCGCGGCATGATCGCGCTGGGACTGATGCGGGGCGACCGCGTCGCGATCCTCTGCTCCACGCGCTCGGAGTGGACGCTCGTGGAGGCCGGCGCCGCCTGTGCCGGCCTCGTAGTCGTACCCGTCTACCACACCAACTCGCCCGAGGAGTGCAGGCATGTGCTGGCGCACTCCTCGGCGCGAGCAGTCGTCTGCGAGGACGCCCGCCAGGTCGAGAAGATCGAGCTCGTCAAGGATTCCTGCCCCGAGCTCCGGCACGTCGTCGCGATCGACGGCGAGGCTCCCGGCGCGATCGCGCTCGATGAGCTCTGCCGGCGGGGAGAGGCCACGGACCCCGCGGAGGTGCTGCGACGGGTTGACGCCGTCGAGCCGGGGGACCTCGCCACGATCGTCTACACCTCCGGCACGACCGGCCCGCCGAAGGGCTGCCTGCTGACGCACTGCAACGTCCTGTCCGCCTCGGCCATGTACCGCAGCCAGCTGCAGCTGGAGGAGGTGCAACCGGTGATCTACATGTTCCTGCCGCTCGCCCACGTGCTCGCGCGGATCGCCCAGATCGTCGTGATCGACGTCGGCGGGACGCTCGTGTACTGGCGCCGGGACACGGGCCGGATCATGGAGGAGATCGCCGAGACCCAGCCGACGCACTTCGTGGCCGTGCCGCGGATCTACGAGAAGATGCGGGCGGGGGTGCTGGGCGCCGTCGAGGCCCGTGGCCCGCACGCCGGGCTGCTGTTCACGTGGGCCCTGGAGGTGGGCAGGCGGGCACGCACGCTGCAGCGCAGCGGGCGCCCGCTGGGCAGGCTCGGCACCCTGCGCCTGGCGCTGGCGCGGCGGGCAGGACTCGCGCAGGTCGCTGCCCTGTTCGGGCCGCGGCTGAAGATGGCGCTGGTCGGGGCGGCTCCGATCGACAGCGACGTGCTCGAGCTCTTCGACGCCTGCGGCGTGCAGGTGCTGGAGGGCTACGGCATGACCGAGAGCTGCGCTGCGGCCACCCTCAACCCGCCCGACGCGCCACGTTTCGGCACGGTCGGCAAGGCCCTTCCCGGCAGCGAGGTCGCCATCTCCGCGGAGGGCGAAGTGCTCCTGCGCGGAGAGCACGTCTCGGCCGGCTACCACCAGGATCCGCAGGCGACGGCAGAGACGTTCGCCGGAGGATGGCTGCGCACCGGCGACCTGGGGTCGATCTCCCCGGACGGGTACCTCACGCTGACCGGCCGCAAGAAGGACCTGATCGTCACCTCCAGCGGCAAGAACGTCTCGCCCGCGAACATCGAGAACGCGCTGCGCGAGATCAGGTGGGTGGCCGACGCAGTCGCCTACGGCGATCGGCGCCCCTACCTGGTGTGCATGCTCACCCTCGAACCCGACGCCGTCGTCGAGCTGGCGGACCGCTTCGGCATCCCCGCCGAGCTCGCCTACGTCGCCAACGACGAGCGCGTGCACCAGCTGCTGGCGGAGGAGGTCGACCGCGCCAACCGCCGCTTTGCCCGTCCCGAGCAGATCAAGCGCTTCCGCGTGCTCGACCGTGATCTGACGCAGGCGACAGGCGAGCTGACGCCGACCCTGAAGGTCAAGCGCGCCCTCGTCTACCGGCGCTACGCGCGCTTCTTCGACGAGCTCTACTCCGAAGACCGATGATCGGCTGGCCCTCAGACCGTCTCTCCAGCGCCGATGCGGCCTGGCTGCACATGGACCGCCCGACCAACCTGATGGTCATCAACTCCGTGCTCAGGTTCGAGGGACGGCTCGAGCCGGAGCAGCTGCTGGAGGTCGTCCGCGAGCGGCTCGTCGAGCCGTACCCGCGCTTCTCCCAACGGGTCCGCGACGGACGCATGCCGCTGCCCGGCCCGCGCTGGGAGGTCGACCCCGACTTCGACCTCGCTCGCCACGTGCACGTGCGTTCGCTGCTCTCCGGTCCCGGCGAGAGGCGACTGCGGGAGCTCCTCGGCAGCCTCGCCTCGATCCCCCTGGACCGGGACAGGCCGCTGTGGGAGATGCACCTCGTCGACGGGCCGGGCCGCGACTCGACGGTGATCGTGCGCATGCACCACTGCATCGCCGACGGGGTCACGCTGGCCGGCGTGATGCTCTCGCTGACCGACCCGGCAGGACGGGCGGGAGCTCCTTCGCGCGCCAGTCGCCGGCACGTCCCCTCCCCGGACGCGAGCAGGACGTGGAGCCTGCCGGGCGTGCCGCTCGCCGCGCTCGACACGGCGACCCGGACGGCCGCCGCCGTGACGCGGACAGTCGTGACCCAAGCCGGCGAGACGCTCGCGCACCCCATGCGCCTGCTCGGAGTCGCCTCGGACCTGGCGGCGGACGGCCGGGCCCTCTCGAAGCTCGCCCTCATCCCCCCGGATGCCCGCAACCCCCTGAGGGGAGACATGGGAGTCGAGCGCTCGGTCGCCTGGAGCAGGACGTTTCCACTCGCTGAGGTCAAGGCCGTCGCGAGGGCGCAGCGGGCGACCGTCAACGACGTCCTGCTGGCCGCCGTGACGGGGGCGCTGCGCGGCTACATGACCTCCCGCGGGCAGACGCCCCGCGCGATCAGGGCGATCGTGCCGTTCAACCTGCGTCCGCCCGAGCAGCCGGCTGCGGGCGAGCAGCCTGCTCCGCGCGAGCTGGGGAACCGCTTCGGGCTGGTGTTCCTGACGCTGCCGGTCGACCGCGCCTCCCGCTCGGAGCGCCTGACGGAGCTCAAACGGCGGATGGACGCGATCAAGCGCTCAGCCGAGGGGCCCGTCTCCTACGCCCTGCTGGAGGCCGCGGGGCTGACGCCGCCGGCAGTCGAGAACGGCGTCATCGACCTCTTCTCGGCGAAGGCCTCAGCGGTCATGACGAACGTGCCGGGTCCGCGCGAGACCGTCTACCTGGCGGGCGTCCCGCTGCGCTCCGTGCTGGTGTGGGCTCCCACAAGCGGCAGCGTCGGCACGAGCGTCAGCATCTTCAGCTACAGGGGCACGGTGACGATCGGGCTGCTCGTGCACGCGGACCTCGTCCCGGACCCACAGAGCATCGTCGCCCGCCTTCATCGCGAGATCGCCGCGATGGCCAAGCTCGCCCCGGTGGCTGGAGCATGAGCGCTCCGCGGGACCTTCTGAACGCCTCCAGGCGTCAGCTCGAGTTCCTCCAGGAGGCGATCGAGCGCGAGCGCCGGCTGCAGGGTGAGGTCGCGGCGCTGGTGAGCGCGCCCGTCGATGCCCTGTTCGACCTGCTGGAGGAAACGGGCGAGACGCTGCGCCTGCAGGCCGAGGCGTTGGAGTCCGCGGGACGAGCCCTGCAGGAGACTGCCGCACTCATGAAGCACCAGTCCGAGCGCTTCGAGCGCACCGTCGGCGCCCTTCGCCAGCCGGCCGATCTCGCGAAAGCGGCCGCGGGGGTCAAACGGCCCCAGCGGGGCAGGACGGCCGTCGCAACCACGAAGCGGGCAACGCGCGAGACCCAGCCGGGCGTGAAGCGCCGTCGGGCTGGCGACTCGTAGTTTCCACCTACACGCCGCCGACATCCACGGATGCCGTCCGGCCGACCCGGTGAGAGGCTCCCTCCATGTCTGCTCCCCTGATCGCACTCATCGTCCTGGCGGCGCTTGCCCTCGTCCTGCTCGTCGCCGCCATCCGCATCGTCCGCGAGTACGAGCGGGTCGTCGTGTTCCGCCTCGGCCGCCTGCGCGGCGCCCGCGGGCCCGGACTGGTCCTGATCATCCCCCTGATCGAGCGCACCCGCTGGGTCAACCTGCAGGTGGACACCGCCGACATCCCGCCCCAGGACGTGATCACCAAGGACAACGTCACCGTCCGCGTCGAGGCTGCCGTCTTCTACCGGGTCATCGACCCCGTCAAGGCCGTCGTGGCGATCCGCGACTACCAGCACGGCGTGCTGCGGATCGCCCAGACGACCCTGCGCGCGACGCTCGGGCAGCACGAGTTGGACGACCTGCTGGCAAACCAGGCCGCCATCAACGAGCTGCTCAAGCAGATCATCGACTCGGCCACGGAGCCGTGGGGCGTCAACGTCGTCAAGGTCGAGACGAAGGACGTCGACCTGCCGGACACGATGAAGCGGGCGATGGCCCGCCAGGCCGAGGCCGAGCGCGAGCGTCGCGCCAAGGTGATCGCGGCCGAAGGAGAGTTCCAGGCGGCCGAGCGCCTCTCAGAGGCCGCCGGCGTGATCGGCCGCGAGCCGGGAACGCTGACCCTGCGCACGCTGCAGACGCTCGCCGAGGTCGCCACCGAGCACAACTCCACCCTCGTCCTGCCGATACCGATCGACTTCATCGACGCGCTGCGCCAGCGCACGCACACCTCGCCAAACGGCGACGCACGACCCTCGCCGAGCCGCGCCTGAGGCGGCCCGCTACTGCGAGACGGGCGTCCAGCGAAAGCGCCAGACGGCGACGGCTGCACCGACGACACCCCATGCTGCGATGACGGTGAGGTGCCCCCAGGCGAAGCCCGCACCTGTCGTGGCCGGGTCGAACGCCTTCAGCAGCGACTGGAAGAGGTGCTTGACGGGGAAGACGTTGGCCACGTCTGTCATCCCCGCGGGGATTTCCGAGTTGGGGATGAAGATGCCCGAGATGAACATGAGCGGCAGCATGATGACGTTGGCGATCGGGGCGGCGGCGTCCTCGCTGGGCACGAAGGCCGTGATGGCGAAGGCCAGGCACGAGAAGGAGGCAGCGCCGACGAAGACGGTGACGACGCAGGCGGGCAGCGTGTGCGTCGGGATCGACACGCCGTAGAGGATCCTGCCGATCGCCAGCAGCAGCACGACGAGCAGCGCCGAAACGGTGATCGACGTGCCGATCCTCCCGGCCAGGAACATGCCCGGCGGCAGCGGCGTGCTGCGGATGCGCTTGAGGATGCCCTGTTCGCGCAGCCTCGCCAGGGAGATGGTCAGGTTGAAGAACGTCGCAGACATGACGGCCAGTGTCGTGATCGCCGGGACGTAGTAGGTCGAGCGTTTGATCTCGTGCCCGCCGACGAGCGTCGTTTTGTTGCCGAAGACGCTCACGAAGATGAACAGGAAGATGATCGGCTGGATGACGGTGAAGAAGACGTACTGGGGGTTGCGCCAGAAGCTCTTCTGGTCGTAGCGGAGCTGGCGCAGCGTCAGCGCGACGTCGCTCACGACCCCTCCTCGGTGAGTCGCAGGTAGATCTCCTCGAGGGTCGGCCTGCGCGCCTCGAGCTCGGGCAGCTCGATGCCCCGCTCGGCGCCCCAGGCCGTCAACGCAGCCAGCGAGCGTGTCGGGGTCGCGGTGCGAAGCTCGACGTGTGAGCCCTCGACGGTGGCGTCGTCTCCCGCCAGGCCGGGCAGCTCCGACGCGGAGGAGCCTTCGGGCAGCCGAAAGCTGATCGTCGTCTTGGCGCGGTCCCTCCCGCCGAGCGCAGCCGGCGTCCCCTCGGCGACGATGCTGCCCCTCGCGATCACGGCGACACGGTCGGCGAGGGCCTGTGCCTCGTCCATGTAGTGCGTCGTCAGGAACACCGTCTTGCCGATGTCGCGCAGTCCCGCGATGACCTCCCAGGTGTGGTGGCGGGCAGAGGGATCGAAGCCCGTCGTGGGCTCGTCGAGGAACAGCAGCTCGGGGTTGCCGACGAGCGCGAGGCCGACGTCGAGGCGCCTCTGCTGCCCACCGGAGAGAGCCCCGGCGCGGCGGTCGCACTCGGCCTGCAGCCCGACCAGATCGAGTGTCGCCTCGACGCTCAGCGGCGCGGGGTAGTAGCTGCCGTACAGCGTCAGCAGCTCGCCGACGGTCAGCTCGGGCTGCACGGCACAGGTCTGCAGGACGACCCCGATCTGCGAGCGCCACTGGCGGGTGGCGTGCCGGGGGTCTCGTCCGAGCACCTCCACGTCGCCCCCGTCGCGGCCCCGGTAGCCCTCGAGGATCTCCACGGTCGTCGTCTTGCCGGCCCCGTTCGGACCCAGGAAGGCGAATATCTCCCCCTGGTGAACGTCGAGGTCTATGCCCCGCACGGCATGGTTGTCCCCGTAGCGCTTGTGCAGGTCGCGGACGCGCACCACAGCCGGCGAAGCAGGGCGATCCACCTTGCCCGGGCCGGCGATCGAGAGAGCGGACTGGGCCACGCCGACCATCCTCCCGGACCCGGCGACGGACGCATCTGTAGCCCCCCGCCGGTCGGGTGCGGGCGAATACTGACGCCCTCCCGGCCAGGCGTCAGGCCACCGGCGAGGCCTGGCGGCCCTGCTGCAACTCGACCCACTGCAGCCGCCGCGAGCAGAGGTCGACGGCCCGCGCAACAGGCACCGTCATCAGACGGCCCTGCGGCGGAGCGCCGGCCGGAGTCAGGAAGGCGGCATGCAGCACGGCCGTGCCGCTGGAGCCAGGGGCCAGAGAGGAGGTTTCGCGAGTCACCGAGATCGTGTGAAAGCCGTTTGCCAGGGCCACCTGCAGCGGTGGCGCGGGAGCGGTGACAAGTGAGTTGCCGCTCAGCTCTCCGGCGAGCCTGGCCACCCTGCGACCGTCGATCCTCACCGTCGTGGGAGGCATGAAGTCGCCCTGCAGCCACAGCTGCCAGCGTCCCGTCCGGCTCACCCAAAAGCCGGACCTCATCGTCCCGTCGCTGCTCATGACCAGACCGCCATGCAGCCGAGCCCAACCGCCTGGATGGTGAGACCGTTCGATTGGAACACGCACGAGGGTCGGCGCCAGCGAGCCCGTCAGGACGTCGCCGAACGGAGCCGTGCCGGCGAGGCGGAGGATCTGCGAGCAGTCGGAGCGCGACGCCGATCCGGACAGCGTCACCTCACCGACAGTCGGCTGGGAGCGCGGCGAGCGCTTCCAGACCTGGTAGTAGCGACCCTGCCACACGAGCTGGTAGTCGGCCGGGGGCCTGGGTTCGGAGGGGTTCCTGCGCGTCACTATCAGTGCGTAGCGGGCCAGCGCCTGTGGCCGGACGGCCTCGAGGTTGACGGGCGTGCCATGCCCGCCCGCAGCCGACTCCAGACGTGGCGAGCTGTATATGAAGTCCGCAGCGCCGACGTCCATGCCGCGCAGCTCGTACATGGCGTATTCGTCGAAGTCCGTGAACAGCGTCGGCCCGCGACCGGCGAAGCGTTCGCCGATCCTCGCCAGCTCGTCATAGCGGGCTGTCGGGGCGAGGTCGGAGGAGTCGTACTGGAGCTTGTCGGAGACGGCCACGCCGGCGAGGATCGCCAGGCCGGCCAGCGCTCCGGCGATTCTGACAGTGCGGAGCTTCGTCCCGGTCAGGCACGCCACGCCACCCCAGACGAGGATCATCACCAGCGGCGAGGTCAGGACCAACGTCTTGGCGCCGGCCCAGGTCGTCACGATCTGGCTGACCGCAAGCCAGGTCAGGAGCATCATCGCGACCCAGCAGCCGAGGCTCCACGCCCGCCTGCGCAGGACCTGCCAGATGCCCAACCCTCCAGCCAGGGCGGCCAGGACGATCAGCCCGTCGGTGAGGCTCGCAGCGGCGCCCTTCGGCGCGACCTTGTAGCTGCCGTGCAGCCAGATGCCGAGCACCTGCACGGCCTTCAGCGGTTCGCTCAGGTTGCCCGAGTTGCTCGTCGAGGCGATCGCGCTCGCAACGTTGAGAGAGGCGCCGATGTCCCTCCAGGTGGGCAGGGCAGCTAGCACTACGACCGCCAGCCCGACCAGCAGCGCCACCACCGGCAGGCCCTCGACGTCCTCGCGCCTGCGGTCGGCGAGCACGGACGCGACGATGGCGATCGTCGTGGCGGCCGCCCAGGCCCCGAAGGCGGCACCGAGGGCAGACAGGCCGCCGGCGAACAGCAGCGCAAGCGGCACCACGCCGCGAGCGCCCCTCGCCAGCCAGCGACGGGAGTCGACGGCCAGGCAGCCGCAGGACAGCAGCAGCGGCAGCGTCGTGATCTCCTTGATCGACCCGAACAGCTCGTAGGCGTAGACGAGCGCCGGCAGGACCGCCGTCAGCGCAGCTGCGCCGGCCCAGCGCCGGTCGAGGCCCAGCCTGCGGAGCAGCAGCCAGACGGGACCGCAGGTCAGGGCCAGCACGAAGGCGTTGAAGGGCTGGAAGGCCCAGATCAGCGGAAGCCCGAGCAGCAGAGCGCTTGCACCGAACACCGTGTCGGCACCCGAAGGGTAGCTGGTGCCGTAGTAGTTCTTGACGAGCAGGCCGTAGGCGTTGCTCAGATCCAGTCCCGAGTAGCTCTGTCCGTGGTGAATCAGGTAATCCGCCCCGACCATGTGAACGGCGGAGTCGGTGAGCACGCCGTAGGAGGAGACGCTGGGCCGGCCTGCCAGCAGCACGGGCGCCAGGGCGATGACGTAGGCGAGCAGTGCGACCGCCGGGAGCAGGGGCCTGCGTGCTACGGCTGCCAGCACCTCGCCGGCACGGCGTCGGCCCACGGCCAGGCCGACGACGCCGACACCGAGCAGCAGCCACGGCGTGGCAGGCGCCAGCCAGGATGGCATCGTCGATATCTGGGAGACGCCGATGAGGGCTGCCACCCCGACCACCGGCAGCAGGGCCGGATGCAGCCATCCGCCGGCGATGCGGTCGACGAGCAGCCCGGCACCGAAACACAGCGCCGCGAGCACGCAGGGGTAGAGGAGCGTCGTGGCGAGCAACATTCCGGCGGCAGGCATGTTCGCATCTGCATCCCGAATGCGCGGAGGCATCGTCCTGCCAGCGGGGCGTCACGGCCCATCGTGCAGGAGGAAGCTAGCTGTCTGTCGTGGTGGTGTCTCGGCGGCCGAGCATGCTCAGCAGCGCCATCCGGATCGGCACGCCGTTGCGCACCTGCTCGAAGTAGCCGGCCTGGGGCAGCCCGTCGACGTCCTGGTCGATCTCGTGGGTGCGGGGCAGCGGGTCGAGGATCAGCTGCAGGCCCGAGCTGCGCACGTTCCCGGCGCTCAGCCGGTAGAGCCTGCCCAGCGCGTCGCCGTCGGGCAGGGCCGCGATCCGCTCGCGCTGGAACCTGTTGACGTAGGCCACGTCCTGGTGCAGCAGGGCCTCGACGTCCTCGCTCTGGGCGACCGTCAGGCCGCGCCCGCGCAGGTCCTGGACGTCGTCCTCCGCCATCCACAGCTGGCGCGGGCCGACGAGGGTCACCTCGTTGCCGGGGTGACGGGCGAGGCCCCTGCACAGCGAGCGGATGGCGCGGGAGTGGCGCGGGTCGAAGCCCATGCCGACGCGCAGGCCGTCCAGGCGTCCGAGGCGGTTGCGGATCGTGTAGAGGTCGATCAGGGCCTGGGTCGGATGCTCGTTGCCTCCGTCGCCGCCGTTGATCAGCGGGACGGGGCAGGCCTCGGCGGCCCGCGCAGCGCTGCCCTCTTCGTTGTGGCGCATGACGATCACGTCTGCGTAGCTGCCGACGACGCGAACCGTGTCCTCGATCGACTCGCCCTTGGCCAGCGAGGAGGTCTCGGCTGCCTGATGAGAGATCACGCCGGCCCCCAGCCGGGCGGCCGCGGCGCTGAAGCTGAGGATCGTCCGCGAACTGGGCTCGAAGAACAGCAGGGCCACGACGCAATCGGCCATCAGCTGGCGCGTGGCCGGCTCGTACAGGTTCCTCGCCATCTCGTCAGCGAGGGCGAAGATGGCCGCACCGCTGCTCGCGTCGACCTGGTCGATCGAGACGAGATAGCCGGCTTGCTCCAGCGAAGGAGGCCGCGTCGCGGCTGTCGCATGCGTGCTCAAAGGGGCGGCTGCAGGATATCGCTGCCCGCTCCTGGGGAGGGCGTCCCCCTACCCGCCAAGCAGGCGAGCCTTCGCCGCCTCGAACTCCGAGTCGCTGAGCGCTCCGCTGTCGCGCAGGTCGGCGAGCTCCCTGAGTTCGCCGGCGATGCCGAGGGGACCTGGCTGCGGTGGTTGCTGCTGCGTCACGACGTCCTCGTCCGGGTCTTCGAGGAATGCGAGTGCGGCGAGGCGATAGAGACCAAGGAAGGCGTTGGCCTGCTTGCGGCTTACGAGCGGGATCGCGGGATATATCTGGAACTGACCGCCGTCTGGTGTGCGGAACACAGGGAAGCTGCCGACCTCGGCCGTGAGATCGAGAGAGCCGTCAAGCGGCCAGAGGTCGTCGCTGGCGAGCGCGGTGAAGAAGACGCCATGCTTGACGTAGCGCAACCAGCTGGTGGTGATCATGAGAAACCCACCCTCGGTGAGGACGCCGTGACGAACCCGCAACGCGCCGATCAGGGCCTCTGGCGCTACGACAGTGTCGAGCTTGCGGAACGCGTCCAGGCAGCCTTCCGGAACGACGCCGAACATCTCGTGCTGGAACAGACGCTGAAGCCGGGGGTCGGAAGTCGCCGATCGTCGTAGAAGCCCGACGCCGGGATGATCGTCACCAGTGTCGCCAGCTCGGTCCAGCGCGGGCGACCGGTCGTCGAGCAGAGTCAGTTCCAGGACCGTGTCCCGCCGCATCCCGGGAGTGATCGTCGGGGTGCTCCGCAAGCCGGCGGCGAGCAGGCTGTCGGCGATGATCGCGCACGCCTGCGCATCGACGCGGGGAAGCCGCAGTTCACCGAGGAGGTTGATCAGCTGGCCCGTGATGGAGCCGTGCTGCTCCACCTGCGCCCTGAGGTTCGCGAGACGCGGAATTTGCCCTCCTCCTCCGAAGACGCCATCGGCGGCAGCCTAGCGGATGCGAACTGCTTGAGCTGTTCGGACATCCCACCTATTTGCGCCACTTCGTTCCCGACCCGTTGACCCCCACGTGGCCTTGACATTAGGGTTGCGGCGTCGGCCGGACCGCGGGGAGCAAGGGTCCGGCTGGGCGGCACGGCGCCGCCGGACCCTGTGCCAATCAAATGTGAGGGGAGAAAGACCATGAAGGTGAGACTGATGCTGCTCGCCGCGCTGGCCGCGGTAGCTGTGGCCGTCGTGGCGCCCGCGGGCGCCAGCGCGAGCTACTCGGTGCCGTACGGCAACACGGCACTCGGCGACGCGATCTGGAACGAGACGTGGGAACCCGAAGCCTTGACGGGAGGGAACAAAAGCTGCAAACCGAGCTCTGCGCACCCCTACCCGGTCGTGCTGGTGCACGCGACCCTGGCCGACGAGGGATCCAACTGGGTGACGCTGGCGCCGCTGCTGGCCAACGAAGGCTATTGCGTGTACGGCTTCAACTACGGGGCGACGATCGCCTCCCTTGAAGTCTGGCCCTTCATCGGCCCGCGCATCGACGGCCTCGGCCACATCGAAAAGTCCGCCGAAGAACTGTCGTCCTTCGTCAACAACGTCCTGTCCAAAACGAAAGCGACCAAGGTCGACCTGGTCGGCCACTCCCAGGGCGGGATGATGCCCAACTACTACATCAAGTTCCTGGGCGGCTCCTCGAAGGTCAACGAGCTGATCGGCCTGGCGCCGAGCAACCACGGCACGACCCTGGACGGCGTCACGACGTTCGTCGAACAGTTCCCCTTCGCGGCGGAAATCATCAACGGGCTGATCGAATTCCTGGGCGCCCCGGCGCTCTCCGAACAGGAGGAAAGCTCGGCCTTCATCAAAAAGCTGTTCGGGTCCGGCGAACCGGTCGTCTCAGGTGTGAAATACGTCGTCATCGAGACGACCCACGACGAGGTCGTGACCCCCTACACGCACGCCTTCCTGAGCGGATCGGGCGTCACGAACATCACGATCCAGAGCCAGTGCCCGAGCGACCCGGTCGCGCACATCGGCATGTTCGACGACTCGCCGTCGCTGCAGAACGTGCTCAACCAGCTCAGCTCTAGCCCCAACGGCTCCTTCAAAGCCACCTGCACCAACTACGGGCAGGGCATCTGAGGGCCTGAAGCAGACGCCAGTGTTTCCGGCTCGCCTCGCGCGGGCCGGGAACACCGGGCCGTCAGGGGCTCTCCAGCGGCAGGCCGAGGGTGACCCAGTCGTGGATCCCCCCTCGGTAGTAGAGGAGGGATGAGGAGGGGTGGCCGGCTCCCAGCAGACCGCGGATCGCGTCGGGGGTCGCAGCGCACTGCGGGCCGTTGCAGAAGAGGACGGCCGCCGTGGCGGGGTCGAGGCTCGCCACGCCGGCGACGATCTTCAGGTGGCTGACGTTGCGGGCCGTCGGGATCGTGCCCTGCTCGTAGAGCTCGGGCAGGCGCGTGTCGATCAGTGGCAGGCCCGCCTCGATGTGCTCGATCACCTCCAGCTCGCCGACCGTCCGCACGCCCGGGGCGCTGCAGCTTCTCGGCGGTCGCCTGCATTGCTCAGGCGTGCCCGAAGCGGACGTCAGGCAGGACGCGTCGGGCCCACGCCGGCAGGTACCAGGCCCTCGCGCCCATCACCCGCAGCAGCACCGGCAGCAGCAGCAGACGGATCAGGAAGGCGTCCAGCAGGACGGCCACGCCGAGGATGATCCCCATCTCCTTGGGTGGCAGCGGCCCGGACAGGGCGAAGGTGAAGAAGACCGCCACCATCACCCCGGCCGCCGCGAAGATGACCCGTCCGGAGTGGGCCATGCCGCCGACCATCGCCTCGCGGGCGTCGCCGCTGCGGTCCCAGTGCTCCTTGGCGCTGGAGAGCAGGAAGACCGTGTAGTCCATCGAGATGGCGAAGATCATGGCGAAGAAGAAGACCGGTCCCCAGGCGTCCAGGAAGCCCTGCGGCTGGAAGCCCAGCAGCGAGTGCAAGTCGCCGTCCTGGAAGACCCACTTGGACACGCCGAAGGCCGCGCCCGTGGCCAGCAGGTTCGTCAGCACGCCCGCCGCCGCCAGCAGCGGCGCCTGCAGCGCGAACAGCAGCAGCAGGAAGCCCAGCGCCACGACTACGCCCATGACCAGCCACGTCTTGCCGACCAGCAGCTTCTGCAGGTCGTGGTTTTCGGCCGCTGCGCCGCCCAGCACGGTGCCCACGGGCAGCTCGCCGCGCAGCCGTTCGATCGTCTCCCCGACGGCCGGGTTCGACGGGTCCTGGCGGGGGATGGCTGTGACCAGCGCCAGGCCATTCGCGCCGGGCTGGGCCGGCATGACGGCCGCCACGCGGGGGTCGGCCGCGGCCAGCCTCGCCACCGCGGACGCCTGGGATCCCTTCGTGACGATCTGCAGGGGCCCCGTGGCGCCCGGGCCCATCGCCCGCTGCACCTCGTAGTAGCCGATCCGCGATGAGTCGCTTGCCGGCACGACCTTGATCGAGGGCATCGACGTCTTCAGCTGCGTGACGGGGTAGGCCAGGAAGAGCAGGAGCGCCACGGCCGGCAGCCCGTAGCGGGCGGGCCGCCGCCACAGCCGCTCGCCCCAAGCCGCGAAGCGGGCGGAGCGGTGCTCGCTGGAGTGCGCCCAGGGGAGCCCCAGCCTGTCGACCTTCGGGCCGATCCTTCCCAGCACCGCCGGCAGCAGCGTCAGGGTCGCCGCCAGCACGAAGATGACGGCCAGCATGATGCCCAGGCTCATCGAGCGGAAGGCGGGGCTCGGCACGAGCATGACCGCCGTCAGGGAGATGAGGACCGTCACGCCGCTGAACAGGACGGCCTTGCCGGCCGTGTCCATCGTCACGGCCGTCGCCTCTCGGGCGTCCATGTGCGAGCCGAACAGGGCTCCCCGGAAGCGGTAGACGATGAAGAGGGCGTAGTCGATGCCCAGCGCCAGCGCGAACATCAGCGCGAAGTTCATGGCCCAGATCGAGATCGGCGTGATCAGGGTGCCCAGGTAGAGCATCCCGGCCGCCGAGAGCAGCCCGACCATCGTCAGCATCAGAGGCAGCCCCGCCCCGACCAGCGAGCCGAAGGCCAGGAGCATGATGCCGAGGGTCACCGGCCAGGAGATGACCTCCGATTTGAGCATCGCCGAGCGGTTGGCCGCGTTGAAGTCGGACCACATGCCCGGCGCGCCCGTCAGGTCCACGACCGCCCCGCCTGTGGAGAGGGAGTGCAGCTTCGTCTTGAGCTTGTCCGCCGCCGCGACCATCTCGTTGGGGCTCTTGGCGGCCCCGCCCTGCACGATCGCCGTGTGGCCGTCGCGGGAGATGGACAGCCCGGGCGTGGGCGCCACGACCGTTCTCACGGCCGAGTCGGCCCGCAGGGTCGCTTCGACCCGCGCCACGACGGCCTTGAAGCCCGCGTCGGAGACCGTTTCGCGCGGCGAGTAGACCACGGCCATCAGGCCGTAGCTGCCGAGGCCGCGGAAATCGCGCTCGACCAGCTTGCGGGCCTGCACGGACTGCGAGCCGCTCGCTTCCCAGCCTGCGCCCGACAGGGCCGTCTCGACTTTGGGCGCGAAGAAGCCCAGTACGACGGCGATCAGGAGCCACCCACCCAGCACGGCGCGGAAGTGACCAGCGGTCCATCTGCCCAGACGGCCGATCGGGCCGACAGCGCTGCGGGCAGAGGGTGGCGCAGGGGCCGGCCGCGGGGACAGGACGACGGTGCTCATCGCGATTCCTCCATGCCCTGGACAGTAGCACAACTAAACCGTTGTGCGCGAGGACAGCGGTTCACTGCCCTGCTCGGGAGGGCACGACGCCGGCTGCAGGGTCGGCGCCGCCCGCGGCTTCAGGCCCGGCGCGGGCCCACTCCTAGCCGACCGGCGGCAGGTCCTCGGGCAAGGGAACTTCCTGCGGCGGGCGGCCGGGGCCGTCCTCGTCCCAGTCGCTCCAGGCGCGTCCGTCGCGTCCGGCGTGCTCACCCGACCCGCCCAGGGCGAGCAGCAGCAGCGGCTCGCTGCCGGCGTTGACGAGCTGGCGGCGCAGGCCCGGCGGCACCAGCACCAGCTCGTCTGGGCCGAGCACGCGCGGCTCGCCCTCGATCACCACGGTCAACTCGCCGGCGAGGACGATGTAGACCTCCTCCTGGTGCTCGTGGTCGTGGACGCGGCCCCGTCCTCCCGGCGGCAGGCGGATGGCGTTCAGACCGAGCCCGTGCACCCCCAGGTCCCTGCGCAGGGTCTGAAAGCGCTCCTCGCCTGTGCGCTCGATCTTCGCGTAGGAGGGCTCGGGTCTCTCGGCCATCAGTCCAGCTGGAACTCGCCGTCGCGGTAGATGACCCGTTCCTCGCCGCCCGGCAGGAGCGCCGTCACGACCCTGTCTGTCGTGGAGACGATGTCCGTGTGGACGCTGGAGTCGTTGAAGCCCAGGCGCTCCCACTCCTCCTCCTCGACGTCCGCCGGGTCGCCGTCGTAGGCGTCCTGGTAGGAGCGGCCGACGGCGATGTGGGTGTTGCCGAAGGGCCCGCCGACGTTCTCGTCGTAGAGGGTCTGGGCCATGAAGCGGGTGATGCGGGAGAGGCGCCTGTCGGTCAGGGAGAACTCGCCCACCCGGTCGGCGCCCTCGGTCGCGATCATCTCCTTGAGGATCGCCTCGTTCTCCTGGGCGCTCGCCTGCGTGACGCGGCCCTCTGCGAACTCCAGGCGGATGCCCTTGACGAGGTTGCCGTAGCGGTAGAGGGGCTGGTTGAAGCGGATCCAGCCTTCCGTGCCGCGCCAGTCGGGGCTCGTGAAGAGCTCGAAGCTGGGGATGTTGCGGCCCCGTCCGCCCAGCCAGCGACGCTTCTCGCCGATCGTCACCCACAGGTCGACGTCCTCGCCCTGGACATGGACGCGCTCGATCCGCAGGGCGTCCAGGCGCTTGCGGGTCTCTTCCAGGCGCACCGCCACCTCCCGCCAGCGGGCGATCGGGTCCTCCTGGTCCAGGAAGCAGGCGTGGACGATCTGCTGCCAGTACTCCTGCTCGCTCATCCCCGCCTCGGCGGCGGCGGCAGCCGTCCCGTACAGGGCCAGGGTCCAGCTGAAGCGTCCCTCGTTCTCCTTCTCCCCCCGCCAGTCCATCAGCTGGCGCAGGGCCACGCCGCGGCGCATGATCCGGGCCGGGTCGATCGACTCCAGGGCATGCGGGTCGGCGTCGCAGAGGACCGACACCTGGTGGTCCATCTCGTCCACCAACCCGCGCATGAAGTGACTCGGGAAGTGATCCAGCTGCTCCTCGGAGGCCAGCTCGTAGAAGTCCCTGGAGCCGCTGATGCCCTGCTCCTCGTCGGGGTGGTAGCCGCCGATGACGTGGCCGCCGGCCCGCCAGACGGCCTTGCACAGCTCCAGGTAGAGCGGCTTGGCGCTCTCCGGGGCCGTCACCCGCACGACCTCTCCGCTCTTGACTCCCGTGCCGCCGCCCAGCGCGAAGTCGACCAGCACCGAGGCGTAGCGCTCGAGGATCTTCCGATCCGGCGTGTAGCTCACCGGCTTGACTCTATTCGTCCGGTATGAGGTCGCGCGCAGCAGGCACCGCCAGGAGGCATAGTTGACTTCATGCAAGACGGCGGGCTGCGACTGCGCAAGCTGACGGTCGAGGAGGCGCCTGCCCTGCGCGCCCTGCTGGCGGATCCTGCCGTGGCCCGCTGGTGGATCGACGGCTCCCACCGGGCCGACAGCGGCTGGGCGATCGAGGTCGACGGCGCTCTGGCGGGTTGGCTGGAGCACCACGAGGAGGACTACCACTGGTATCCGAGCGTGGCCTTCGACATCGCGCTGGCCGCGGGCATGCACGGACAGGGCTACGGACGGCGCGCGCTCGCCCTGGCAGTCGAGCACTTCCGCGCCAAGGGTCACCACCGCTTCACGGTCGATCCGAACGCCGCCAACGAGCGGGCGATCCGCTGCTACCGCAGCCTCGGCTTCCGTGAGGTCGGCACGCTGCGCGCCTACGAGCGAGACCCTGAAGGCGGCTGGAACGACGCCCTTCTGATGGAGCTGGTGCTGCTGCCCGGCACGGGCGCCCCGCCCGTAGACTCCGCGCCGTGAGCCCGGCCGATGACGCTGCGATCCTCGTACTGCAGCACGCCGGCTGCGAGCCGCCCGGCGTCTACGAGGACGAGTTGCAGGCGCGGGGCATCCCCCTTCGCCGGATCCTGCTCGACGGGCACGAGGGGCCTTTGCCGGACTGGCGGGACTTCGCTGCGCTGGTCGTGATGGGCGGCGCCATGGGGGCCTACGAAGACGAGCGCTTCCCCTGGCTCGGCCCCGAGAAGCGCCTGATCGCGGACGCGGTCGGCGCCGGCAAGCCCTACTGGGGCGTCTGCCTGGGCGCCCAGCTGCTGGCAGCGAGCCTCGGCGCCAAGGTCTTCAAGGGTGCTGCCGGCCCCGAGCTCGGAGTGCTGCCGGTGCACCTCACCGACGCTGCCGCCCGGGACCCCGTCTTCGCCGGCGCCCCCGTCACCTTCCCGACGCTGCAGTGGCACGGGGACACCTATGAGCTGCCGCCCGGCGCCGTCCAGCTGGCGCGCTCGGAGCGCTTCGAGCAGCAGGCCTTCGCCCTGGGGCGGGCCTACGCCCTGCAGTTCCACCTGGAGGTCGACTCGGGGCTGGCCGAGGAGTGGATGGCCATCCCCGCCTACGTGGAGGAACTGGAGGCGCTGGACGGGCCGGGCGCACCGGCCCGGATGCTGGAGGAGGTCAGGCTGGTCGAGGCCGAGTCGGTGCCGCTCGCGCACTCCCTGTTCGGGGCCTGGCTGGAGAGGGTCGTGGGCCTCCCGGCCTGAGCCGAGCGACGTGCAGCGCCCGCCGTTCCCTACTCGACGACGACCCGGATCGTCCGCAGCAGCCGGTCCGAGGCGCCCCGGACGCTGCCACCGGACTCCAGGGTGGCGCGTATGTAGGCCAGCGTCTCGGCCGTCAGGCGCTCGCCCGGCAGCACGTTGGGAATGCCCGGCGGGTACGTCGCCAGGGACTCGGCCGCGATCCGCCCGACGGCCTGATCGGCGGGCAGCACCTCCTGGCGACCGAGGTAGGCCTCGCGGGGCGTCATCGCAAGCTCCCCCCACGGTGGCGGCGGGGCGAAGGTGCCCTCTCCCCCCTGCGGATCGAGGCCGACACGCCGGACGGCCTCGCGCAGGGCGTCGACGAAGCGCCTGGCCTCGGGCAGGCGCCTCTCCCCCATCCCGAACACGGCCACGATCACGTTCTCGGCGTACAGCTCCAGGTTGATGTCCCCGATCTCCCGCAGCAGCGGCGCCAGCTCGTAGCCGTTGGCGGCGATCCCGCGCACGTCGACGGCCAGGCGCAGGGGGTCGTAGCCGGCCACGCCCGGGCGACCGATCATGCGCTCGTCCAGCACGTCCAGGCCCTCGATGGCGCGGATCTCGGCCCGGGCCTGGGCCAGCTCGGCCATCGTGTACTCGAGCAGCTCCCGGCCGTGCATGGCGGCCTGCCGGCGGGCTGCGTCGAGGGACCCGAACAGCAGCGAGTTGGGGCTGGTCGATTCGGTCAGGGTCACGGCCCTGTCGACCTCGTCGGCGCCTATCCTCCCCCCCGCGTCGTGACCCAGGTGCAGCATCGCCGATTGAGTCAACGAGCCGACGATCTTGTGGGTCGAGGAGATGACGAGGTCCGCCCCCGCCGCCAGGGCGTGCTCGGGCAGGGCCTCGTGGAAGGCCATGTGCGCACCCCAGGCCTCGTCCACGATCAGGGCGACGTCGTGGGCGTGGGCGACCTCGGCCAGCGCCCGCACGTTCGCGGCGGCGCCGAAATAGGTCGGGGAGATGACCCAGGCGCCGACGGCGTGCGGGGTCAGCGCAAGCGCCTCCTCCAGGGCGCCCGGGCTCAGGCAGTGGGCGATCCCCAGCTCGGGGTCCACCTCCGGGGCGACGAAGGTCGGGCGCATCCCCGACATGACCAGCGAGTCGATCGTGGAGGAGTGGGCGTTGCGCTGGACGACTACCTCGCTGCCGCGGTGGGCCAGGGCGATGCCGGCCGACAGGTTGCCCTGGGAGGCTCCGTTCACGAGGAACCAGGCCCGCCTTGCGCCCCAGGCCGCGGCCGCCAGGCGCTGGGCCTGCTCGAAGGGGCTCGGGTCCAGGCCGACGTCGATCCCGTAGGTGAGCGCCGGCACGTCCATCGCCAGCGCCCGCTCGCCGATCGCCGCCATCAGCGCCGGATCGGCGCCGGGGCCGCCCTTGTGACCGGGCACGTGCAGCCGGGCCGGGACCCTGTCGGCGTAGTCGCTGAGGGCTTCCAGGTAGGGGGCCCTGCTCTGGTCGGGCTCGCTCACGGCACGGCCTCGGCGACGGTCGTGCGGCGCATCACGCCCGTGTCGCGGGTCAGCCGCTGGGCCAGCGTCACGGGGATGACGCTGAGCAGGACCACGAACAGCACGACGACGTTGACCTGCGGCAGCTGCTGGCCGAGGCGGATGTTGCCGAAGATCCAGATCGGCAGGGTGCTCTGGGCGCCGGCCGTGAACGTCGTCACGACGATCTCGTCGAAGGACAGGGCGAAGGCCAGCAGGCCGCCTGCCACCAGCGAGGTCGCGATCATCGGCAGGGTCACGTAGCGGAAGGTCTGCACGCCGTCGGCGCCCAGGTCCATCGAGGCCTCGACCAGCGACGTGGGGGTGCGGCGCAGGCGGGCCAGGACGTTGTTGTAGACGGTCACGATGCAGAAGGTCGCGTGCCCGATCACGATCGTCAGCAGCGAGAAGCTGACGCCGCCCCAGCTGATGAAGGAGTTCAGGGCCATCCCCGTGATGATGCCCGGAAGGGCGATCGGCAACACCAGCAGGAACGAGATCGCTTCGCGCCCGAAGAAGCGGAAGCGGTGCACGGCGAAGGCGGCCATCGAGCCGAGCAGCATGGCGATGGCCGTCGCGATCAGGCCGGCCCGCACGGACAGCCACAGGGCTTGGCGCATTTCGGCGTTGTGCCAGGTCGGCGAGAACCAGCGCGTCGAGAGACCCGACAGCGGCCAGCTCTGCACGTTCGACGGGTTGAACGCGTACAGCATGATGATGATGATCGGGACGAACAGGAACAGGACCAGCAGGGCGGCCCAGATCCCCAGCAGGAGCTTGCCCCAGCGACTGCCGGCGCTCATAGGGCCTCGAAGGCTCCGAGCTTGCGGGCCGCCGTCAGGTACAGCCCCATGATCACCAGCGGCACCGTCGCGAAGGCGGCCGCGAAGGGCACGTTGTTGGCGACGCCGACGTTCTGGTAGACGACGTTGCCGATCATCTGCGAGCTGGCGCCGCCGACGAGGGTGGGCGTTATGAAGTCGCCCAGGGTCAGCGAGAAGGTGAAGATCGAGCCGGCCGCGATGCCGGGCAGGATCATCGGCAGCACGATCGAGCGGAACGTCCGCCCGCTGCGCGCGCCGAGGTCGCCGGAGGCCTCGATGACCGACTCGGGCACCCGTTCGACGGCCGACCACACGGGCAGGATCATGAAGGGCAGCCAGATGTAGGAGAAGACGATCCACATCGCCCAGTTGGTGTAGCCGATGTTGGCCGCACCGATGCCGACCTTGACCAGGAACCAGTTGAGGATGCCGTCTTTGGCCAGGATCAGCCGCCATGCGAAGACCCGCACCAGGTAGCTGGACCACAGCGGGATCAGGACGGCCACGAACAGGAAGCCCTGCAAGCGCTTGGAGGCGAGCCGCGCTGCGAAGATCGCGAACGGCACGGCCAGGACGACGTCCGTCACGGTCACGGCCGCCGCGATGCCCAGCGTGCGCAGCGCGATCGTCCGGTAGACGGGCGTCTTGACGAGCGTTTCGAAGTTTTCCAGCGTGAAGGTGTGGACCAGGTTGCCGCTGAGGGGGTCCACCCGCCACAGCGCCGAGACGAACAGCAGGACGAGGGCGGCCAGGTAGATGAGGACGAACCAGGCCCCGGGGGCGGACAGCAGCAGCACGGCCCGCAGCCACGGCCGGCGGAACAACGCCGCCGAGACGCGGGAGCGAGCCGTGCTGCTCGCGGCTATCGCTTCAGCCGCCACCGACCTACCCGGTCACTTCTGTCCACTTCTGCTGCCAGACGCTGTAGTCCTCGCATTCGCTCCTGCCGTTGTCGCACTTGGCCACCGGCGTCTTCCAGAACTTGATCGAGTCGAAGTAGGACGCGGGGGCGTTGGCGTGGTAGGTGACGCAGGAGCCCTTGGAGAGCTCTTCCATGATCGGGCAGGCCTTCGTGTTGACCGGCGTCTCGCCGTAGGAGATCGCCTGCTCGGCCTGCACCTTCGGGCTGGAGACCCAGTTCACCCATTTGTAGGCGCAGTTGGGGTCTTTGGCGTGAGCCGAGAGCATCCAGGTGTCGGCCCATCCGGTCGCGCCCTGTTCGGGGATGATCTGCTTGACGGGGACGTGGTCGGCGACCAGCGTCGAGTACTGGTAGGGCCAGGCCGCTCCGATCACCGCGTCGCCGTTCTTGAACAGTTCGATCTCATCCGAGGCCAGCGACCAGTACTTCTTGATGTAGGGGTGCTGCTTTTTGAGCAGTTCCACGGCCGCGTCGAGCTGCCTTTCGGTGAGCTCGTAGGGGTCTTCGATGCCGAGGGAGGGCTGCGTCTTTGACAGGTACAGGGCAGCATCGGCGATCTGTATCGGGTTGTCCGGCACCGTGATTTCACCCTTGTACTTCGGGCTGTAGATCTCCGCCCAGCTGGTCGGCGCCGGTTTCACCGACTTGGTGTTGTAGAGCAGCGTGTTCGGCCCCCACTGCAGCGAGATGCCGTAATGGGTCCCGTTCACGGTGTTGTGCGAGGGCGACTGCAGCTGCGGGATGAAATTCTTCCATTCCGGCACCAGGGCGACGTTCACCGGCGCCACGTCGCCGCCGTCGATCAGGCGCAGGGAGGCGTCGCCGGAGGCCGAGACCATGTCGTACTGGCCGCCCCCGTTCTGGCGCATCAGCGTCACCATTTCGTCGGAGGAGCCTGCGTACTTGGAGTGAACGACGCAGCCTGTCGACTTTTCGAAGGGCTTGACCCACTCGGGCTGTGTGTAGCCTTCCCAGGCGACGAGGTACAGCTGTCCCTCGCCGGCGCCGATCTTGCTCGGCAGGCCGGCGCTGGAGGGTTTGCTCGAAGAGGAGCTCCCGCAGGCGCTTGCGCCGACGATCATCACCGCCAGCACGGCGCCGAGCGCCCAGTCGACTCTGGCCAGTTTCATGTTCCCGTTTCCTCCTGTGGTTTGGGGTCGAGCACAGCGGCGTCCGCTGGACGCCAGGCAAGTCTCACCTTGCGATCGCGCCAGGCCATGGCCTGCGACGCGGACGTGTCGAGGTTCTGGCGCAGCGCCACGACCGTCTCGCCGGCGGCCGTCTCGATCACGTAGCGGGTGACGGCGCCGAGATAGGCGACCTCGCGCACGACCCCGTCCTGGGCGCCCTGCTCCTGGGAGCCGTCCTCGAGCAGGCGGACCTTCTCCGGGCGGACCATGTAGCGGCGCCCGTCGCGCACGAGGATGTTCGAGGTGCCGACGAATCCCGCCACGAACTCGTTGACGGGCCGCTCGTAGATCTCCCCCGGCGTGCCGACCTGCTCGACGCGTCCGTGCGAGAAGACGGCGATGCGGTCGCTCATCGTCAGCGCCTCGTCCTGGTCGTGCGTGACGTAGACGAAGGTGATCTGCTGGGAGAGCTCGCGCTGGATCGACTTCAGCTCGAGCTGCATCTCCTGGCGGAGCTTCAGGTCTAGTGCGCCCAGCGGCTCGTCCAGCAGCAGCACGCGGGGCCGGTTGACGATCGCCCGCGCCAGCGCGACCCGCTGGCGCTGTCCCCCGGAGAGCTGCACCGGCCGGCGGCCCTGCACGCCCGGCAGGCGCACCATCTCCAGTGCCGCAGCGGCCCGCTCGGCCCGCTCGCGTCTGGGCACCCCGGCCACCTTCAGGCCGTAGGCGACGTTGTCCAGCACGCTCATGTGCGGGAACAGGGCGTAATCCTGGAAGACCGTGTTGACGGGCCGCTCGTAGGGCGGCTGGTGCGTGACGTCCGTGCCGTGCAGCAGGACCGTCCCCTCGTCGGCGCGCTCGAAGCCGGCGATCACCCGCAGCGTCGTCGTCTTGCCCGAGCCCGACGGACCGAGCATCGTGAAGAACTCCCCGGCACGGATCTCCAGGGAGACGCGCTCGATCGCCACGACCTCGCCGTAGGCCTTGCGGATCGCGCGCAGCTCGACGGCGGCGGACCCTGCCGGGGCGCCCGTCGCAGAGTGCCCGCCCGGCACCTCCGTCGTGCTGCCCCCGCCGCTGGCCATCCGCGACGAGTCTATTGCCGGCAACCATCGCGGGCAATTGTCCGTTCGGGACAAACCAACCGGCCCGGCTGCTCCTAACGGTTGCTCTCCTCGCAGTGACTCCTCGCCGTTTCGGCGCGTCGGGGTCCCTCGGTGGGCCGCTCCTGGCCCGCCCGCGCCCGGCAGCTTGTAACAGCAACGTAGAAACCGCTCACGAGCTGTTGTCAGAACGGACATCGGCAACTACATTCGTCCCAACGCCAAACATCAGCGGCCCGGCGGTGCGTCAACACCCCGGGCCCGGCACCGAGTCGCTCACCCTCGATGCCCGTGGATTGTCGCTCAGGACGGCTGCCGATGCCGGCCTGAAGACCGCACGGTGCGAGCACGGCCTCCCGGTGTCACTGAGCCGAGGAGGAGCGCGATGCCCGACCGACGGGGGGACCAGCCAGCAAGCAGCGCAGAAGAGCAGCCGGCAGAGCTCGTCCTGGCGGCGCTCGACAGAGCCGTCCGCCACCGCCCCGGCCGATCGGGCGCGCCGCTGTGGACGGTGCTGGAACACCTTCACGTGCCCCGCCGCTCGGGGTCGGCCAGGACGGTCCACGCGAGGCTCGGGCAGCTGCAGGAGCGTGGCTGGGTGGAGCGCGGGACAGAGCGCGGCGTGGAGCTGTGGCGCCTGACCGGCACAGGCCGCAGGGGCCTGCGCAGGGCGCTGGCGTCGGCCGAGCCTCCCCGCCTCGGGGAGTCACCCCAGCACGCCCGCTGGCGCGGGGCGCAGCTGCTCGCGGCGCAGGAGCTCGATCGCTTCCGCGAGCGCCTGCGGGCAGACCTGGCAGAGGCCCTGCGAGCCCTGGACGCAGACCCTCCGCTCGACTCCGACGGCTGGTTCGAGCTCGGGGCCCGACTGCGGGGAGACTGCCGACGCCTGGGCTCCGCCTGGCACTGCCTGCACGAGTGGGAGGAGCCCGACGACGAGCAGGCGGACGTCGACGCGGACACGCCCGTGGGCGCCGCCGACGAGGAGGAGCGGCGCAGGCGGGCGCGGCGGGCAGGACGGCGCAACACGAGACTGTGGAAGGAGCCCGACTGAGCCCGGGCGGTCTCCGGGGCGCCTTTGCTAGCGTCAGCGTCCGTGGCGCATTTCGAGGAGTGGGAGATCGTCCTGCACGGCCGGCGGGCGGTCTACCGGGTGGCCGGAGACGGACCCGCCGTCGTCCTCGTGCACGGCATGCTCAACTCCTCCAGCCACTGGCACGAGGTGGCGAGGTCGCTGGCCGCCTCGCACACGGTGCTGGCGCCCGACCTGATCGGGCACGGCGACTCGGCGGCGCCGCGGGGCGACTACTCGCTGGGCGCTCACGCCGCCGCGATCCGCGACGTGATGGCGGCCGTCGGCATCGAGCGAGCGACGATCGTCGGGCACTCCCTGGGAGGCGGCGTGGCGATGCAGTTCTTCTACCAGTTCCCCCAGCGCGTGGAGCGCCTGGCGCTCGTCTCCAGCGGCGGCCTCGGCCGCGAGGTGAGCCCGCTGCTGCGCACGGCCGCACTGCCCGGGGTCTCCCCCCTGCTGTCGCTGACCATCAACCCGCGCCTGCTGGGGGCGATCCGCGCCGCCGGGACGGGAATGCGGGAGCGGGGCATGGGCCAGGGCGCCTACCTGCAGGCGATGGCCCGGGCCCTTCGCCCGCTGCAGAGCGCGGGCGCCAGGGAGGCATTCCTGCAGACGCTGCGGTCCGTCATCGACGTGCGCGGGCAGCGGGTCAGCGCGACCGACCGCCTGTACCTGCTGGAGGCCCTGCCGACCCTGATCGTTTGGGGCGACCGCGACAACACGATCCCGATCGAGCACGGCCGTAGCGCCCATGCCGCCATCCCCGGCAGCTTCTTCAAGACCCTCCCCGGCGTCGCCCACTTCCCCAACCTCGAAGATCCTGACGGGCTGGCGGCGGCCCTGCTGGAGTTCATGGCGAGCACGGAGCCCGCCTCGACCGAGGCGACCGAGGACTGGGGGGCGATCCTCGAGGGTCGCTCGCCGCGCACCAGACGGGGCGAGCGGGCCCTGGCCTGAGCCGGACTACCCGCCCTGCGCGGTCCGCCAGGCCGGTGGGTAGGGCAGCGCTCGCAGCGTCCGCTGCAGCTCCTCGCGCATCGGCTCGAAGGGCGGCGGCAGCGACAGGCCCTCGCCGAGATGGTCCGCGTCCTCGTCCACTGCGAAGCCGGGGCCGATCGTGGCGATCTCGAAAAGCACGCCGCTGGGCTCCAGGAAGTAGACCGATTTGAAGTAGAAGCGCTCAACGACGGGTGTCGGCCGGGCGCCGGCCTGGGCGATCCGCTCCCGCCACTGCTCGATCTCCTCGATGCGGGCAGCGAAGGCGACGTGATGGACCGAGCCCGCGCCCTGGCGGCGGTTGATCTCCGGCGGCGCCGGGTCATAGGCGTAGAGGCTCCCCCGCTGCTCGCCCCGCACCTCCCAGGTCTCGCCCGAGCGCCGCGTGAAGCCGAGCGTCTCCGCAAGCAGGCGCTGGCTACGCGGGGGGTCGTTGCTGTAGGCACGGACGCCGTCGAAGCCGAGCAGGGCGTGCTCGGCTGGGATCTCCGGAGAGACGGCGGACAGGCGCGGGTCGCCGCTGGCATCGATCACGAGCTCGTGTTCCAGCCCCTCGGGGTCGGCGAACAGGAGGCTGTCGGGGGTTAGCTGGGCCTGCACGCCATGCTCGGACAGGCGCTGCATCCAGAACTCCAGGGCGGCCCTGGCGGCGACCCGCCAGACGATGCGGTGGACCATGCCGGCGCCGTTGACCCCAGGGGCCGCGCCCGGGTACTCGAAGAAGGTCAGGTCCATCCCCGGCGAGCCGTCCTCGTCGCCGTAGAAGAGGTGGTAGACGGCCGGTTCGTCCTGGTTGACGGTCCGCTTGACCATCCGCATCCCCAGCACGCCCGTGTAGAACTCGACGTTGCCCGGCGCGTCCCCGGTGATGGCGCTGATGTGGTGGATGCCCTCCAGCTTCACGGCGATCGCCGGACAGGCTATAGGAGGTCCCACCTGCGATCATCGCGCCCGTGCGAGACGGGTCGCTGATCCCGCGCTTCGGTCGCGCGCGGCGCGACCCGCAGACGGCTGTCCTGGAAGGCCTGCACGCCGTCAAGCACGCCCTGCGCTTCGGCGCCCAGCTGGAGGTGCTGGCCACCCCCGACCTTGCCGCCCTCCGCGCTCTCGCCGGCCGGCTGGCGCCGGACGTGGCCGAGCGGATCGTCGCACTGGCCATCGAGGTCGACGAGGACGTCTACGCCCAGCTCGCTCCGCTGCCGCCCTCGACGGGCGCGATCGCCCTCGCCCCACGCACCGTCGTCGGCGCGGATGAGGTCCTGGCGCGGCGAGGAGCGGGACCCGTCGTGCTGCTCGAGGACCCCCGCGACCTCGGCAACATCGGCGCCTGCGTGCGCGTCGCCGCGGCAGCAGACGCCGGGGGCGTGCTGAGCACGGGCACGCACGACCCCTGGCACCCCGATGCGCTGCGGGGGTCGGCGGGCCTGCACTACGCCCTGCCCGTGGCCCGGCTGGAGGACGTCGCCGGCATCGGCGGGTCGGGACGGCTGCTGCTGGCGCTCGACCCCGAGGGCCAGCCGCTGCGCCCCGCCGAGCTCGACCCGCAGGCGGTACTGGCCTTCGGCACCGAGCGTCACGGCCTCAGCGATCGGCTGCTGGAGGCCGCCGACGCGCGGGTCAGCATCCCCATGCGCGCCGGCGTCTCCAGTCTCAACCTGGCGACCTCCGTGTCGGCCGTCCTGTTCGCCTGGCGGCTGGCCGGCCGAGGCTGACTGCTCAGGCGGCCTCGTCGACGGAGTCCAGCAGGCTCCAGTTGCCCTGCAGCGCCGCCCGGGCGCGAGCGACCATGCGCTCGCCCTGCCCCTCGGGGTCCTCGCACTCCGCCATCAGCCGCTCGATCAGCTCCCGCGCCGAGGCGGCGTGCTCGACGTCGCGGTGGCTGTGCAGGCGGAAGTACTCGGTGGCCGGCCCCTCGGGGATCTGCCCGTAGTGCTCGCGCAGGCCCTCCAGCTTGGTCTGGGAGATGGCGGGCTGGCCGGCCTCGACGGCGTACAGGACGGCCAGCCTCTCCAGCAGGTCCGAGCCAGCCGTCCAGGCGGCTACGCACTCACGCGTGCCCTCCAGGCCAGGGCCGTCGTCGGAGCGGCTGCCGCAGGCCTCGGCGAAGTCGTCCCACAGCTCGACGTGGGCACGCTCCTCCTGAGCATGCGGGCGCAGCTCGCGCTGCAGCTCGGGGTCCGCGACGTCGGCTGCCTGCTCGGAGGCCTCGGCCAGCGCCACGACGGCGTGCCTGTACTCGCCGGCGTAGCGGGCCAGCTCATCGCTCAACAGCTCTCCTGCGCTCCAGCGCCGGTAGAAGGGGTGCTTCAGCACGTCGACGGCGCCTCGCGCCTCGTCCAGTCTTGCGATCACGTCCATCGCTTCTCCGTCCTTTCGGGTTCTCCGCCGCATGTGGGAGGACTTCACCCCCCGGATGCAGAAATCTACGCATCAAGCGCTTGCGCCGGCGCGAGACCGTCGACGTCCGGTGTCTGTGCGACTCTCGCTGGGAGGGGAGAGGAGCAGTCAGGCTCTCATGAGCACGATCGTCATCATCCTGATCCCGGGGCTCGCGGCCGTCGTCTTCGTGGCCGTGCTGACGCTGGCGCTGGCCAAAGCCGCGGCCCGCGCCGACTCAGCCTATGAGGAGATCGTCGCGCGCAGGGTGCCCAAGCCGCTCAACGAGAGCTACGCGGGGTTGGCCTTCGCCCAGGCCACGATCTCCTGCGAGCCGTCGACGACGGCTCCGTCGTCGAGCACGAGCGTCGGCACCCAGCGGTTGCCCGTCAGCTCCTGGACCTCGCGGCGGCCCCTGGTCTGGTTGAACACGCCCGGCAGCGGCGCCAAGCCGTAGGACTTGACGAGCTGCGGGTCGTGGCCCGCGTCGCGCAGGGCATGGTAGGCGTTGGCGCACGGGTGCCCGCCGGGGCGCGGCGTCGGAAAGGTGCCCCAGCAGACGTAGAGCTTCATGGCCCCGTCAGGGTCCGGTCGTGGTCGTCGTGGCCGGACTGGCCTTGGCCGGCGGACCGGAGGTCACGACGGCCATCGAGACGGCTGCGAGTACGAGCAGGATCGTGACGGCCATGACGGCCCGCTGCTGCCCCTGGTTGCGGGGGAAGTCGGGTTTGCGCAGGCCCACGCCGAGCGAGATGACGAGCGCCCACACGACAAGAAGGCCGCCGGCAATGTAGAACGGGACCTTGCTCTTCTCGGCCGCGAGTACGGGTGCTATCTGAAGCGCTGCGTGCACGGCCCGAGCGTAACCGATGCGGAGGGGATATGGGAACGAATTCGATGGACGACGTCGTGCGGATCGACGAGGACGCGCTGGAGGGACTGCCCGACTTCCCCTTCCAGGCCAACTACAGGGAGGTCGAGGGCCTGCGCCTGGCCCATATCGACGAGGGTCAGGGCGCCCCTGTCGTGTTCTTCCACGGCGAGCCGACGTGGTCGTTCCTGTGGCGCAAGGTCATACCGGCCGTCCGCGACGCCGGCTTTCGCTGCATCGCGCCCGACCTGGTCGGCTTCGGGCGCTCGGACAAGCCGACCGACCTCGGCTTCTACACCTACGACCGCCACTGCGAGCTGGCCGGCACGCTGCTGGAGGACCTGGACCTGCGCGGCGCCACAGCCGTCGTGCACGACTGGGGCGGCCCCGTCGGGCTGCGCCTGGCCGTCGAGCACCGTGAGCGCTTCGAGCGCATCGTGATCATGGACACGGGCCTGTTCACTGGCCATCAGCGCATGAGCGGCGCCTGGAACGCCTTCCGCGATTTCGTGGAGCGCACCGAGGACCTGCCCGTCGGCTTCCTGGTCAAGGGCGCCTGCAAGACCGACCCGGGCGAGGAGGTGATAGCGGCCTACGACGCCCCCTATCCGAACGCCGCCTCCAAGGCCGGCGCCAGGGCCTTCCCGCTGATGATCCCGCTGACACCCGACTCGCCGGGGGCGCCGGCCGGTCAGCGGGTGCTGGAGGCGCTCAAGGGCGACGAGCGCCCCACGCTGATGCTGTGGGCCGACTCCGACCCGATCCTGCCGCCGGCCACGGGGGAGCGCTTCGCCGAGGCGATCGGGCAGCCGCCGCCGCGGCCCATCCCCGACGCCAGCCACTTCCTGCAGGAGGACCAGGGCCCCCTGATCGGGAGCCTGATCGCGGACTGGCTGACGGCGGGCTGAGGAGCGCCTACTCCTCGCTCGAGGCGGCCAGCTGCGCCGGCTCGGGCGCCGGCTCCAGGCCCGGCTCGGAGCGGGCTGCCCGCAGCTCGTAGTCGCGGCGGCGGTTGATGTCGGCACCGGCCAGCACGCGGTCGGCCTTCATGGCCCGGGCCATGCCCTCCGAGAGGGAGCGGGGCAGGACGTTGCCGAGCACGTTGGTGCGCTTGGCCGACTTGGGGACCCACACGTCGATGATCCGCATCTGCAGCGCCTCGACGATCGCGTCGGCCACGTCGGTCGGCTCGAGGCTGGTCATGCCGCGGGCCTGGCCGAGCCCGGAGCCGAGCTCCGTGTTGACGACGAAGGGCATCACGTAGCTGAGGTCGATGTCGGCTCCCATCAGCCGCAGCTCGCCCCTGACGGCCTCCGTCAGACCGACGACTGCGTGCTTGGTCGCCGAGTAGGTGGCGCCGCCGGGGGCGCCGTACTTGCCGGCCTGGGAGGAGATGTTGACGACGTGACCGTGGCCGCGGGGGATCATCCGCTCCAGGGCCAGCTTCATGCCGAGGATGACGCCGTGCAGGTTGATGTCGACCATGCGCCTGGCCGTCACGTCGTCCTCGTCGACGAAGCGCCCGATCTGCATGATCCCGGCGTTGTTGACGAGCACGTCCAGCGGGCCGAGCTTCTGCTCCGTGGCGTCGAGGAAGGCGGCGAAGGACGGGCGGTCGGTCACGTCCAGCTCGAGGGCGATCGTGCTGCCGCCGAGCTCCTCGGCGGTCTGGCGGGCGGCCTGCAGGTCGACGTCGCCGATGGCGACCTTCATGCCCTGGGCCTGCAGGGCTTTGGCGGTGGCTCGGCCGATGCCTCGGGCGGCACCGGTGACGGCGACGGTCTGACCGGCCAGGATGCGCGGTTGCTTTGCCATGGGTCTCCTCCTTCTCGGGCGCTGACGCGCCTGCAAAGCTAGCGCGACCGCGAGGCCGGCGACGGCTGGGTTGGTAGTAGGGTGACTCCATGCCGTTCTTCAAGTTCGAGGGACAGCGACTCGCCTACACCGAATTCGGCGGCGGGCCGGCCGCGGTCGAAGGCGACGGCGCGCGCGGACGCACGGCGCGCAGCGCACCGGCCAAGGCCAGGCCGCTGATCCTCCTGCACGGCCTGCTGCTCTCACAGGAGATGCACAAGCCGCTGGCCGAAGACCTGGCGGCGCGCGGCAACCGCGTGATCACGCTGGACCTGCTGGGCCACGGTCGCTCCGATCGCCCTCGCGACATGTGGCGCTACTCGATGGCCGCCTACGGCCAGCAGGTCGTGGCGCTGATGGACCACCTGGGCATCGAGAAGGCCGTCGTGATGGGCACCTCCCTGGGCGCCAACGCCGCCCTGGAGGTGGCTGCGTCGAGCCCCGAGCGCCTGCAGGGCCTGGTCATCGAGATGCCCGTCCTGGACAACGGCCTGCTCGGCAGTGCGCTGGCCTTCACCCCCGTGCTGGTCGCGCTGACCTTCGGCGAGCCCGTCATGAAGCTCGTCGCCAAAAGCGCCCGGGCGGTGCCGCGCCGGCTGCTGCCCCACTACGGAAACGTCCTGCTCGATCTGGTCCGCCAGGAACCCGGCCCCGGCGGGGCGCTGCTGCAGGGCCTCTTCTTCGGGCGCATCGCACCGCCCCGCGCCGAGCGGGCCACGTTCACGGCGCCGACGCTGGTGCTGGGCCACGGGCGCGACCCCGTCCACCCCTTCTCCGACGCCGGCATGCTGGCTTCGGAGATGCCCAACGCGCGGCTGCTGGAAGCCGACTCGCTGGTGGAGCTGCGGATCAGCCCCGAGCGCCTGACCGGCGAGATCGCGGGCTTCCTGGACGAGGTGTGGCGGGCACGGAGGGGAAAAAAGGCGACGGCTGCCCCCTCGAGAGCGGCCGGGGCCAGGCGGCGGTAGGGCCTGCTAGACCGTCTGACGCGTCGGCCTGAGGCTCTGGAAGAGAGCGCCCCACTGCTCGAGGTGCCGGTCGCCCAGGAACTCGGCGAGGACGCGCTGGCGGGCGGCTGCGCCGAGCCGGGCTGACAGGTCGCGGTCCGTCAGCAGGCGTTCGACCGCCCTGGCGAAGCCCGGGAGGTCGTTCGGGTCCTCCACGAGCAGCCCGTGGCGCTCGTGCTCGATCTGGTCGGCGATGCCCCCGACTGCGCTGGCGACGACGGGCCGGGCCTTCCACATCGCCTCCGTGACCGTCAGGCCGAAGCCCTCGGCGAGACTCTTCTGCGTGACGACGGCGGCATGGCGCTGCAGGGCGTTGACGATGGCGGCGTTCTCGTCGGGGTCGACCATGGGCACGCACACCAGGTGGACGCGCCCGCGCGTCGCGTGCGGCAGCTCCCGCCAGCGCTCGATGCATTCGTCGTAGACGGCGACGGCCTCGGGATCGTCGGCCACGCCCTTGACGGCGGGCCCGGCCAGGACGAGGTGGGCCCCGTGGGCGGGATCGACGTGATGGGCGAAGGCGTCCATCACGCCCGCCATGTCCTTCATGGCGTCCCAGCGCGATGCCTGGACGATCAACGGCGCGTCGGCGGGGGGAGACGGGCCGCTCTGGACGACGTCGACGTGGCGGTCGATCCGTCCCGGCGAGCCGTCGCGACGCGTGTAGGGAACGACCGGCGGCGAGCCGTCGCCGTCGGTCAGGCCGACGTAGCCGAGCGCCAGGCGCACGTTGCGGTGCGACATCGGCTCGTTCTTGGCCGAGAAGGGGTCGATCGAGGGCGGGATGACGCGGACGCTCTCGGGAGCGCAGAACGGGGGTGCGAAGGCGGCCCGCGAGACGACGTGCGCTTGCACCTCCTCGGCGTAGGGCCGGAGGAACTCCCATGCCCGCTCCGTCCACTCGTTGGGCCGGTCGCAGCCGATGTGACAGCGCCACACGACAGCCGCGCCCGCACGCCTGAGCTCGCCGGCCAGGCCCAGCGGCTGCGGGTCGTGCAGCAGCACGACGTCGCCCGGCCTGACCAGCGTGCGCAGCTCCTCGGCATTGGCCCGCAGGACGCTCTCGTAATGGCGTCGCTCGCGCTTGCCGAGCGGCCCCCCGTCCCCGGGGAAGCCGTAGATCCCGTTGTGGATGCGCTTGGTGATGGCGAAGAACTGGGCGTCGCCCTCGATGACCAGCCAGCGGGCGTCTATGCCGGCGCCGCGTACGTAGGCCAGCAGCGTCTGCAGCATCTCCGCCACGCCGCCGCCCTTGGCCGTGGAGTTGACGTTGATCACGGTCCGGCCCGCCAGCGCCGCCTGGGCCTCGTCGGCGATCAGCTCGAAGCGCGCCATCCGCTCGTGGCCGATCAGGGATTCCAGCCGTGCGACGTCGAGCGCCTGGACGTCCACCTCCTGCATGCCGGCAGGCCCGGGCCGCCTCATGCCCCGGGCACGCCGGCCAGCTCCTCGCGGATGCCCGCCGCCAGGACGTCCACGTCCGGGCAGGAGTCCCGGTCGGCGCTGATCCCGATCGCGACCTCGTCCATGTAGGAGAAGATGGCGATGCCGACGGCGTGCTCGGCCGCAAGCGGGACGAGCGGGTAGACGGCGTGCAGCGTCGCTCCCTGGCAGTAGAGCGGGACCCGCGGTCCGGGGACGTTGGTGATGGTGAGGTTGAACAGCCGCGTCGCGTACAGCGAGCGCGCGATCAGCGAGTGCAGCACCGGCGGCGCCAGCGCAGCGACGTCGAGCATCGTCTCGGCGCCCAGTGCAGCACGGGAGGCCTTCAGCCGCCGGGTGCGCCGCGCAACCGCCTCGAAGCGCTCGACGGCAGCCTCGGCCGCCACAGGCAGCTCCACGAACAGGGAGCTGACGCGGTTGCCGAGGGCGAGGTGCTCGCCGGCGTCGCGGACGTTCATCGGCACCATCGCGCGCAGGCCCGTCAGGGGCGGGCGCTCGCCCCGTGAGAGCATCAGCTCCCGCAGGCCGGCCGTACAGGCGCTCAGCAGCACGTCGTTGACGGAGCCGCCCAGCTCGCGGCCGGCCGCCTTGACGTCGGCCAGGCTGACCCGCACGACCCGGAAGCTGCGCGTGGCGCCGATCGGGACGTTCAGCGTCGTCGGCGGGGACCCGGAGATCTCGTTGGCTGCCAGGACCTCGGCGAGCGCCAGCGAGCGCTCCAGGGCGGCCCGGGGGTGCAGCGCGGCATGCAGCGTCGAGCCGGTGGCGCGAGCGACTGTGCCGAGCGCCCCCGCGAGCAGGCCGCTCTCAGCGGGGGGAGCGACCTCCCATGGCGCGTCGGGACCGTCAAGCGGCTCGTCCGGGTCGTGCGAGCCGTCCCTGTCGAGGTCCAGCAGGAGCTGCACGACGCCGACCGAGCCGACCCCGTCGACCAGCGCGTGGTGGGTCTTGGAGGCGATCGCCCAGCGACCGTCGGCGAGCCCCTCCACGAGCACCATCTCCCACAGCGGCCGCGTCCTGTCCAGGCGGTGGGAGAAGAACTCGCCGGCCCATTCGCACAGCTCCGCCTCCCCTCCGGGCGCCGGAACGGCCGCATGCCAGATGTGGTTGCGCACGTCGAAGCGGCGATCGGCCCGCCAGCTTGGCCAGGACAGCCCTCCGGTGCGCTCTGAGGACAGTCGCTGGGAGTAGCGCGGCAGCCGCGCCAGGCGCCCGGCGATCGTCGAGCGGATCGCCTCCAGCGTCGGCGTCCCTCCGCCGGGCAGCGGATCGAAGACCATGATCCCGCCGATGTGCATCGTCGCGCCCTCGTCGGCCTGCTCGAGCTCCAGGAAGGTCGCGTCCAGAGCGCTCAGCCGGTCCTCGCCGCCGCCTTCGGGGACGGTCTGCGCGGCCCGGTCCTGGCGCCTCTCCATGGCATCGAACGTACGCCTGACGGGACGCCCGCGGCGTCCGCACTTTCCCACAGCCCTGCCGCGGGATCAGTGCGCAGTCAGCTCGCGGGGAACAGTTCGAGCTCGTTGACGGCGACGTGGCCCGGCGACGTGGGCGAGCCCACCGCCGTGGAGGGAGCCTTGCTGATCCACAGGGTCAGCAAGGTGAAGGCCGTCTTGTCGTGCTTGAGAGGTATGCGGGCGTGGCGCTTGCGGACGATGATCGAGCGGCTCAGCGCGACCCATTCGTGGCTGGTGATGGAGTCGGGCGCCGTCGTCGCCTTGGTCCCGAACAGCTGTACCGTCATGCCCGGCGTGGCAGTGACCAGCTTGACGGCTTCGACCTTCTGGGGGCTCTTGAGGTCGATCAGCAGGCCCTCGGCCATCGTCGGCGCCGTCGCCGGGTTGACCTGGGCCGTCCAGGCCGTCGAGGTGTCGCCGTCGATGGCGAGGCTGGAATCGCCGAAGTAGGAGGCGGGGTAGGTGTAGGGGTTGTAGGTGCTCGCCGCATCCGTGTCGAGCAGGATCGGCGTCGGTTCCGTTTCCGTGTTGGTGCCGCCCGTCGCTTCCGTCGACGTGCTCGTCTTGGTCGTCGTTTCGTTGGCCGGGGTCGTCGGCGTCGTGGGTGATGGGGTGGGCGTCACCTGGTTGAGCGGGATCTTCGGCGGTTTGACGAGCGGGACGCTGGTCGTCGGCGCCGTCGTCGTCGGGGTCACGGGCGTTGCCTGAGTCTGGGCCGCGGCGACGGTCCTCGTCACCAGCGGCGCACTCGGCGCCTTGGACTTCAGCGCCGCATACCCGGCCGCTGCCGCACCCAGCACGAGCACGAGCGTCGCACCCAGCAGCCAGACCAGCGGTCGCCAGCTGCCCCCGAGCGAGCCGGGAGCGCCCGCCCCGCACTGCAGGCACCAGTCCTGCCCCGGCGCCATCGCGCCGGCGCACTTGGGGCAGTCGTGAGCTGCCGGCGGCGCCTGTCCTGCCGCTGGGACGCTCGGAGGAGCCGGTGCAGCGTCCTCCGTCGAGGCCTGCGGTGGATCTTGGAGCAGGGTCGACACTGCCTGGGATTCTAGCCCCGGCGCTCGGCCGGGCGAGCAGGTGGCGGTCCTCAGCGCGGTCGGGGCGGCCCTCCGGGCACGATGTCCCGGCCCGTCGGGCGCATCTGCTCGTCCAGCTCCAGCTGCCAGTAGTAGCGGGTGAAGGTCGTGCCCGAGCGGTACTCGCCCACGTGCGGGGGCACCTCGCGGCCGGCGGCGAGGGCGACGATCAGCTCCGGGTAGGTGCGCCCCTCCAGGGCCGCGTAGACGGGACCCGGGAAGGCTCCCCCGAAGCGCGTGTTGACGTCCGTGATGCCGAGCCCGAGGTCGGGATCACGGAAGACCTGGACCGTGGCGGGACCCCGCACCCCCAGCGCCTCCACGACCCGGCGGCCCAGCTCCACCATCTCGGTGTCCTCCAGCACCTGTCCCTTGATCGACTCCCCCCCGCGGGACTCCAGCATCGAGCGGGGTATCGCGTTCAGGCAGCGCCCGTCGAGGTCGCCCAGGCAGTCGATCGAGATCTCCGGGCCGCCCATCGCCCGCTGCACCATCGTCGGCTCCGCCACGTAGTCCACGAAGAAGCGGGCCTGGTCGGGGTCGTTGGCCAGGTGGATCGCACGGGCTCCAGATCCGCGCCTGGGCTTGACCATGACGGGGTACTCCAGGGAGTCCAGGTCCGCCTCGGGCAGGACCGTCGGCGGAGAGGGCAGCGACAGGCTCTCCAGCAGCAGGTGGGTCTCGTACTTGTCATAGGTCGCCCTGGCGACCTGCGAGGAGGGCACGAGCGCAGGCAGCAGCCCCTCCTCGCGGGCCCGCGCCAGGATCTCGATGTCGAGGTCGGTGAGGGGCAGGACCGCACCGACCCCGTGCTGCTCGCACAGCTCCGCCAGGGCAGGGACGTAGGCGGGGTCGTCCATGCGGGGCACCGTCACGCGAACGTCCGCCGCGTACTGGGCCGGGGCCAGCGGCGAGGCGTCTGCCACGATCGTCTTCGTCAGCCGCGCGAAGCACGAGACGATGTCGTAGCGCTTGCCGGCCGCCGTCAGCAGGATGGCCGGCCCCTCCCCCCTCACATCTCCCCCTGCCAGCCGCCCGTCTCGCCCTTGTAGAGGCCGCTGCCGCCGAGCACCATCGCGACCGTCCGCGTGAGGATCCTCAGGTCCAGCGCCAGCGAGCGGTGTTCGATGTAGTACAGGTCGAGCTCGATCCGCTGCGGCCACGGCAGCGACGCCCGCCCGTTGACCTGGGCCCACCCCGTGATGCCCGGCTTCACCGCCAGCCGCCCACGCTGGCGCTCGTCGTACTGGGCCACCTGCACCGGCAGCGTCGGGCGCGGCCCGATCAGCGACATCTCGCCTCTCAGCACGTTGACGAGGTTGGGCAGCTCGTCCAGCGACGTCCGCCGCAGCAGCGCGCCGACCCTCGTCACACGGGCATCGCCCGCATTGACCTCGAGGCCCGCGCCGATGCCTTCGGCCCCCTGCACCATCGTGCGCAGTTTCAGCGCCTCGAACTCCCGGCCCTGCAGCCCCGAGCGGCGCTGACGGAAGATCACCGGACCCGGGCTCTCCAGGCGGATCGCGATCGCCGCCGCGAGAAGGATCGGGGACAGGGCTAGCAGCGCAAGGGAGGAGACGACGATGTCGACGGCACGGCGCAGCACGGGTGGGGGATTGTGTCAGCGCGTGCGTTGCATCGCAGCTCAGGCATCATGAGGCAGGCGGGTCTTCGCAAATGACTGAGATCGATCGCTATCTGATCCTGATCGAGGGCGGCAGCCCTTCAAACTTCTCGGCATGGTCGCCGGATGTCCCGGGCTGCGCGGCTACAGGTTCGACGCTCGAGGAGTGCGTCCAGGAGATGCGGATCGCGCTCGCAGCCCACGTCGGCGCCATGCAGGACCAGGGAGAAGAGGCTCCCCAGCCAAGCGGTCCGGGTGTCTACGTCGAGCGCGCGATCGCCGCTTGACGCTCGTCACCGCGTCCCCTCCGCCACCTCCCAGGACGCCTGCGTCCCGTGGCGCAGCCAATCCCAGAGCCCGAACGCCGGCGAGGCGGTCGTGAGCACGTAGTAGCGAGCGAGCGCGAACGGACGGATGCGCAGGGTCCCGGCGAGCGCAGCGCCGGCCAACAGGGCTACCTGCACTGCCAGCGTCGCGACATACAGGTCTCGTGCAGCGCCGCCCGCGAGGAGGACGAGAGCCACGTTCGCGGCGAGAGCAAGCGCGTGCAGCATCGGCGTCGCGTAGCGCAGCAGACGGTGCGAGATGATCATCAGCGCGTAGCCGGGGGGATAGCCGCGTGGGGAGAGCATTCCGCCCCGCAGCAGGATCGGCCAGGTGTGACTCATCATGCGCCGCTTGCGCCTGAACTCCCCTTCGAGGCTCGGGACCATCTTCTCGGTGGCCATCGCCTGCGGCACGTAGACGGCGCGCATGCCCCGCTTGACGACGTTGAAGGGCAGGGACAGGTCGTGTCCCATGATCGGATCCACGACGATGTAGGAGCTTCTGCGGGTCGCATAGATGGCGCCGTTGCCTGCCGTGATCGAGGACAACCTCGACTCCAGGCCGCGAACGGCAAGCTCGTAGCGCCAGTACAGGCCCTCTTCGCTGGGCAGGGCGCCGCTGCCGTCGAGGGCGGGACGCACGAAGCCGACCTGGCCACAGGCGTAGCCCACGTCGGGATTCGCGAACGCTCCCACCAGCAGCCGGACCGCATCGGCCCGCCACAGCGAGTTGGCGTCCGAGAAGGCCACGATCTCCCCGCGCGATGCCTCGACCGCCTCGTCCTGAGCCCTGATCTTGCCGCCCCTGGGCAGCTCCAGGACCATATCCGCGCCTGCTTGCCGAGCGACCTCCGCAGTCCCGTCGGTACAGCCGTCGCAGGCCACGACGACCTCCAGCAGCTCGCGGGGGTAGTCCAGGGCCAGCGCGTTTGCCACCTTCTCCGCGATCACCGAGGCCTCGTTGTGGGCTGCCACGATCAGTGACACCGACGGCGGCGCGACGGGAACAGGTGGAGCGAGGCTTCTCGTGCGTCCCAGCATCCTCGCCAGCAGCGCCAGGGCCGCCGCGTAGCCGACCTGGGTCCACACGATCAGGGCTGCGCACAACCAGAAGACGAGGGCCAGGACGAGCATCCTCGGTCATTCTCGCGTCTTCGGTGCGATCTCCTCCCGCAGAGTCCCGTAGAGCGCCAGCGTGCGGCGGGCGACCTCCCGCCAGGAGTAGTCGCCGCCGGCCAGCGCTCGGGCGGCAGCCGACAGCTCCTCTCTCGCCGGCGCGTCCGACAGCAGCTCCCGCAAGGACGAGCGCAGGGCCTCGACGTCGCCGGCCGGGAACAGCCTGGCAGCGCCCGTCGCCGCCACCTCCGGGAACCCGCCGACGTCGCTGAGCAGCAGCGGCCTGGCGAAGGCCAGGGCCGTGAACAGCACGCCGGACTGGTCGATCTCGCGGTAGGGCAGGACGACCAGGTCGGCCCTGCTGAAGTACGCAGGCAGCTCCTCGTCGCCGATGAAGCGCTCGACGAAGCGCACGCCGGGGGGAGCGATGGCGCGAAGCGGCGCCATGTCCATGCGGGGCATGCCCGCGATCCACAGCTCTGCGCCCTCGATGCCCCGCCAGGCCTCCAGCAGCAGGTCGATCCCCTTGTAGGGGCGCATCAGGCCGAAGCACAGGACGACCGGCAGGTCCGTCTGGAACGGCGGCTGGGACGGCCCGGCGGCGGCCAGGTGGTCGAAGACCCCGTGGGGGATGACGTGGACCCGCCCGGGGGCGACGCCCAGCTCGTCGATCAGCCGCGAGCGCCCGTGCTCGGAGTGCACGACGATCGCGTCGAAGCGCTCGTAGAGGCGTCTCTGGGCTCGCCTCTGCCCTGGCCTGGGCTCCCGTGGCATTACGTCGTGGGCCGTCAGCACCAGGGCCGGACGCGCCGCCCCCGGGCGGCGGGCGGGGAGCAGCATCCCGTCGACGTGCTGGACCGTCAGCCACTGGAAGTGGACCACGTCCGCCGTCGCCGCCAGCCGCCTGTAGCGCAGCATGTCCGGGACGTGCTCGAGCAGCTTGACCGCCCTGCGGGCGCCCGCGTGCTCGATCCCCGCCGCCCTTCGATAGAAGATCTCGCGACGCTCATACCCCTCCGGATCGGCGACGCTGCCGTAGGCGAAGCGGCTCGTCAGCAGCTCCACCTCGGCGCCCTGCGCCGCCAGCGCGCTGCAGAGGGCGTGGTCGTAGGGAGGCGTGAAGGCGGACGGGTCGACCACGTGTACGCGCACGTCGACGGACAATAGGCGCGTCTGGGGCGAGAATGGCGCCATGCAGGAAAGCGACGGGGCCGTCGAGGTCACCTACTGCGTCGTCAACACCTCCCAGCGGGAGCTGCTGCTGCAGGGCCTCGACGCGATCGAGCGCGAGCGCGGGACGCTGCCCTTCGCCACCGAGGTGCTCGTGCTGGACAACGGCTCCAGCGACGGGTCGGCCGCGGCCGCCCGCTCCCATCCGACCGTAGACGAGACGATCGCCCTGCCCGAGCGGCGCGGCAAGGCCCTCAACGACAGCGAGCTCCTGCGGCGCGCCCGCGGACGCTACGGGCTGCTGCTGAACGAGGACTCAGAGTTGCAGCCGGGGGCAACGCTGGCCCTGTGGCAGGCCCTGCAGGAGCGACCCGACGCTGCTTGCGCGGGCGCTGCCCTGCTGCGCCCCGACGGGCGCCCGCAGGCCTCGGCCTGGCGCTTCCCCAGCGTCGGCACGGCCCTCGCAGGCGCCCTCTTCCTGCACCGCCTCTACACCGTCCAGAGCCGCGGCTCCCATGTACGGGAGGTCGACTGGTGCCAGTCCGCCGCCCTGCTCGTAAGGCGCCAGGCGGCGGCACAGGTCGACTACCTGGACCCCGACTTCTTCGTCTACTCCGACGAGGTCGACTTCGCCCTGCGCCTGCGCCGCGCCGGCTGGCGCAGCCTGTACGTCCCCGGCGCCGTCGCAGTCCACCACGAGCAGCTCTCCACCGCCGCCGTGCCCGAGCGGCGGATCGTCGAGATGTCGCGCAACCGCGACCTCTACATGCGCAAGCACCACTCCGCCCTGGCTGCAGCCCTCGTGCGGATGCTGACCGCCTACTCCTACGCCGTGCGAGCTGTCGTCGCCGCCGTTCTGCCCGGGCACGAGCCGGCCCGCTACTGGCGCCACGTGACAGCCAGCCTCTGGCCCGGTCGCGGGGAGGGGCTGCGCGAGGCCGCCGAGCGCTACAACCGCGAAGGACGCTCAGGCGCCTGAGTCGGGCTCCGTCGCTCGGCGGGTCGGTCAGGCGCAGTCGGTGTCGGCCAGCTCGTCGACCAGCGCCGCCACGACGACAGGGTCGAGCTGGGAGCCCGCCACCCGCTCCAGCTCCGCACAGGCCTCCTGCGGGGAGCGGGCCGGGCGGTAGGGGCGGTTGGTGACGATCGCGTCGAAGGTGTCGCAGGCCGCGATGATGCGGGCCGGCAGGGGGATCTTCTCGCCCGCCAGGCCGTCGGGGTAGCCGCCGCCGTCCCAGCGCTCGTGGCTGGCCCGCACCGACGGGGCCAGGTGGGCGAAGGCGTCGATGCGGGCGACCAGGTCGCCACCGACTGCAGCATGGCTGCGCATCACGACCCACTCGTCGTCCGTCAGCGGGCCCGGCTTCAGCAGGATCTCGCTGGGCACCGCGACCTTGCCGACGTCGTGCAGCATCGCCGCCAGCAGCACGTCGCGGGCGCCGCTGCGGGACAGGCCCATGCGCAGGGCTACGCGCTCGGCCAGCTCCGCCACGTCCTCGCCGTGGTTGGCCGTGTAGTCGTCCTTGGCCTCGACCGTGCTCGTCAGGACCGCCAGCGTCGTCGTGAAGGCCGACTCCAGCTCCGCTATCAGCCGGGAGCGGTGGATCGCCGAGCCGAGGCTGGCAGCCACCGCCTCGACCAGGACCACGTCCGCCTCCTGCAGGGAGTCCCGCTCGTGGGCCTCGATGTTCACGACCCCCCAGATGCTGTCCTCGACGCGGATCGCCACCGACAGCTCCGAGCGGGGGTCCGTCTTGGGGTCGCGGACGATGTAGTCGGGGTCCTCCCGCGTGTCCGCCACCAGGGCCGTCTCGCCCGTGCGCGCGACGCGGCCGTTGACGCCCTGCGCCACCGGCTGCTCGGTGATCAGGAACTCCGTCATCACCTCCGCCAGGGGACCGCGGCCCGCTACCAGGCGCAGCACGCCGTCGTCGTCCAGGCGCTGCACGGCCGCCAGGTAGAAGGCGAAGCTCTCGTGCAGGGCGTCCACGACCATGCCCGCCATCGCCTCCGGCTCGCTCTCGCCGGCCAGGCGGGCGCTCAGGTCCGCTGCCACGCGCAGCTGTTCGCGCAGGCGCACGACCTCGTCGGCCGAGGCCATGCTCTGGGCACGGCTGTCCGCACGATGGCGTTTGAGCGCCTCGGCGCGACGTCTGCGCTCGCTGACCCCCGGGCGCTGAGCGCGCTTGATCGTCAAATCCGGCACGGTAGAGCCCAAATCGGCCCCCGAAGGAGCGACCTTGAGCGGATTGTCTGCGGATTAGACGCTCCGCGCCGCTCAGACGTCCCGCAGCGGGTCCTCCGCGTAGGCCTCGACCTCGCCGTGGCGCGAGCGAAACGCCGCCACCCGGCGCCGGCCGTCGGACAGCAGGCGGCGCGCCTCCGTCAGCTCGTGGGCGTGGAAGAAACGGGTCGCGAAGAGGCCCACCGGCACCAGCACCAGCCACGCCATCCGCGCCAGCAGGCCGAGCAGACCGTGGGTCGGCAGCAGCAGCTCGCCAGACACGGCCACGCCGCCCAGCACGCCCAGCAGCAGCGCCAGGCGCAGCCATTCGAAGCCCACCCGGAACAGGCTGCGGGTCAGCAGGTACATGACCCCCAGCATCCCCAGGTAGGCCCCGCACAGCGCCAGGCCCGCGCCCGCTATCCCCAGGTTCGCCCCCGAGGCCGGCACCAGCAGGAGCAGCAGCGCCACGTTCAGTGCCAGGCCTACGGCCGCCGCCGGGAAGTTGCGCGACGTCACCCGGGCCCGCCCCGCGATCGCCAGGAAGACCAGGTAGAGCCCGTACAGGGCCCATCCCAGGGCAAGCCAGGGCAGCGCCCGGTAGGCACCAAAGAACTCGTGAGCGGCGAGCAGTCGTACGACCCAGCGCCCCAACAGCGCCACAGCGCACACGACCACGCCCGTCGCGAGGGCGTAATAGGTCGTGACGAGGGAGTAGAGCCGGCCCGCCTCCTCATCGTCCTCTATCGAGTAGGCCAGCGGCGGCCAGGCGTACTGGAAGCCGCGAACCGCCACGAACACGACCGTCGCCAGCTTGATCGCGATCGCGTACTGACCCGCCGCCGACTGCGAGTAGGAGCGGAACAGGTACAGGCGATCGGCCACCTGCAGCGCGTAGACGCTGGCGTCTGCGGGGACCGTCGGCAGCCCGAAGCGGAGCATCGCCCGCAGGTCCGCCGGGCGCACCCGCAGCGAGAAGCGCGAGCGCAGCACCCACCACAGGCCCAGCACGACCACCGCGGAGGCGCCGAAGTTGCCCAGCAGCAGGCCCCTGGCGCCCTGGCCCGCGAAGACGACCAGCGCCGTCGTGAAGGCGACCGTCATCAGCACGTTGGCGCCCGAGGCGATCACGTACGTGCGGGTGCGCTCGTCGACCCGCAGCTGGGCGTAGGCCATCTCCAGGTTCGTGAAGGCCCACAGCCCGACCACCGCGCAGTCGAACAGCAGCGGGTCGCGGAAGGGCAGCACGAGCTGGGACAGGGGCCCCGAGAAGACGACCGCCACGATCGCCGCCAGCGTCGTCGTCCAGGCGACCGTGGCCGTCGCCGTGCGCGCGATCCGCGCCTTGCGCTGCTCGTCCTCGTCGTCGAAGTAGAAGCGGATGAAGGCCTCGCCGACGCCCGCCCGCAGCACGATGCTGGCGAGGATCACCGCCGTCAGCAGCGATTCCGCCGCCCCGTAGGCTTTCGGCCCCGCGTGGCGCGTGTACAGGGGCAGCGTCAGCAGCGCCAGGCCCTTGGCCAGGATGTCCCCGAACTGGTAGGCCGCGCCCGTCGTGACCAGGCGCCTGAGGTAGGCGAGCACGGCTCAGACGCTACTGGCAGCCGCCTGCAGCCCGCCCATGGCGCCGCCCGCCTGAGCGTCGCCCGCCGGCTCGCTCTCGGCCCTTCTGGCAAGCGTCACGCCGAGGGCCAGCAGCGCCCACGTGAAGGGGTCCTCCAGGAAGTCCGCGTAGGTCCAGGTGTGCAGCACAAGGGCCGCAAAGCAGGCCGCCAGGGCCATGCGGGGGGGAGAGCGTCCCGCCCCCGTGAAGAAGACCATGAAGGCCAGCACGAGCAGTGCCAGGTAGACGACCAGCCCGATCAGACCCTGCTCGGCGGCGATCGTGACAGGGATCGTGTGCGACGCCGACGTGGCGTTCTGGGAGTTGGCCTGGCTGGCCTTGCTGTGGCTCTTGTACTCCTTTTCGAAGGAGCCCGAGCCGAAGCCCCACAGGGGCCTGTCCGCGAACAGTTCCAGGCCGCCTTCGACCAGGCTGGCCCGCCCGCTGGTCGCGTTGCTCGTCGAGCCCCCTTTGCCCTTCAGGCCGAAGTGCAGGCTGCTGGGCGCAGCCAGCAGGATCGCCAGGCCCAGCGCCAGCAGGCCGCCCGCGACGTAGAGGGTCGCCCGCAGGCTCCAGCGCCAAGCCGCCAGCACCGCCAGCCCCAGCAGCAGGGCGACGATGCTCGACTGCGAGAAGCTCGTGACCATCCCGGCCAGCAGCCAGGCCAGCACGACCGCGCCGATCTTCACCTCGCGGCGGGCTCCCCACAGCACGACCGTCGTCACGCCCAGCATCACCAGCATCAGGAAGCGTCCGTAGATGCTCGGGTCGAAGAAGACCGAGTTGACGCGGAAGTAGTTGTCGTACTGGTTGGCGGCGACCAGCTTGGGGTTCAGGAATAGGCTCTTGCGGTAGTACTCGACGAAGCCCACCCCCGCCAGCAGGACGGCCAGGACGACCAGCACGCCCAGGCAGCGCAGCAGCAGCTCCCGCGTCCAGTCGACGTCCCGCAGCAGCAGGAACAGCAGGCCGAAGGGGACGTAGAAGAAGGCCACGTTCTCGAGCGCCTTGGCGCGATCGGCGGAGTAGGAGATCTGCAGGACATAGAGGACGACAGCGCCCAGCAGGGCCCACTGCAGGTAGTCGATCGCCGGATCCCTGGCCCGCTCCCACGGCGGGCCGGCGCCCCGGCCGAGCAGGCGCGGCAGCAGGAAGACGACGGTGCCCGCAGCCACGACCAGGTACAGGGGAACGAGCAGGTTGACCGTGCGCCCGTCCGCCGCGATCGGCACCCGAAAGGGCAGAGCCGCGACGGCCAGCAGCGGCATCGTCTCGGGGCGGCTGCGCATCAGCAGCGCCAGCGCCGCCACGACGACGAGGCCGACCGCCAGCAGCAGCGCCATCGTGCCCGCCGAGGGCAGGCTCGTCGCCGGGATCGCCCTCACGGCCTCACCAGCGTGAAGCTGTGCGGCGAGAGGACGGGATTGTGCTGGCCGCTGAGGCTCAGACGGACCCTGTATTCCCCCGCCTTGGCCGGAGCGCCCGTCGTGTCCGCCACCACGTAGGGGTGTCCGTTCGGCGTCTGGCGTCGTTCGAAGCCCCTCGCCGTGCCCCGTCTCCCGTTCCAGCGCAGGGACAGCGTTTTGTAGCGGACCACCGGGTATCCGCGCAGCAGCGTCGCTACGAGGTTGCCGTCGGAGTCGATGACCTGCACCGTCGCCCGTTCGGAGTGGGCCAGCTTGAAGGAGATCTCCTCCAGTTTGTGCCTGCCCTCAGGCGTCGGGGAGAAGAACGGCGTCAGGTCGAAGTGCTGGACGTTCGTGGGCGTGTGCTTCAGGCGCTGGGTCACGAAGAAGGCGACGAAGCAGGCCAGCACGAGCGCTGCGAAGACGATGCCCGCCAACGGGTCCGGCCGGCTCCCCCTGTCGGCCGCCGAGGCCTGCACGGCAGCGCTCAAGCGTCTCCGCCCAGGGCGAACCGCTCGACCGTGTCGGAGCGCAGGCCCAGCCGCAGCGTCTCCAGCGACAGCACGTCGGCCGGGGCGATGTTGCCGAGGTTGCACTCCGTCCCGAAGTGCTTGAGCAACCACACCTGCTGGCGCTGCTGGGGGGCGTCGAAGATCAGCCTGGCCGGGTCGATCGAGTGAGCTATCTCCTCGATCAGCCCCGTCCGCGGCTCGCCGTCGGCCCTGTAGATGCCTGCCGTGCCGGACTCGCGGGCCTCCGCGATGACCTTCCAGGCGCCCGCCTGCAGGTCTCGTTCGATCTGCTCCACCCACACGTACGGGGGCATGATGAACTCGGCGTCCTTGCTGCCGACCTCGGCGAAGACCGTGAACTCCTTCGCCAGCCGTTCGATCAGCTCGTGCTTGACGTCCGCGTCGAGCTGGATCGTGCCGTCGGAGATCTCAACGTGGCGCAGGCCCAGCTCCCGCAGCCACGCGATCAGGCCCTCCACGCGGCCCTGGCGGATCGCCACCTCCGTGAGGGTGCCGCCGAGCACGACCGGCACCCCGTGGGCGGCGTAGCGGGCCAGCTTGCGCTCCAGGTTGGCGCTGACCAGGGCCGTGCCCCAGCCCAGCTTGACGATGTCGACGCTGTCGCCGGCGACCTCCATCAGGCCGTCCACCTCGGCCACCGACAGGCCCCTGTCGATGACGTGGGTGATTCCCTGCTCGCGCGGCTTGCTCGAGCGGGGCGGTATGTCGAGGAAGTCCGCTATGGCGGGGGAGCCTATTTGGCCCTGTCGGCGCCGACGACGACAACGACCATCGCCCCGGGCGCCAGCGTCGAGACCGCCTGTTCGATCGGCTGCACGTGGCTGACCGAGAGGGTGTGCGCCAGCCCTTCGGCATCCGCCTGGTGGCCGCTCGCGTACTCCACGACAGTCGCTTCGTTGGCGCCCGGCGGACGGCCGAACTTGGCGCCCGCCTGCGAGTAGCCGTCCTGCTGCAGTTCGCTTGCCATCCTCGCCGCCAGGCCCGTTTCTTCGGTCCCGTTGAGGACGACCACGTTCGTTTCGGCCGGCGGCGTCGTCTTCGCCGGTTTCCGCGGCACCTTCGCGGGCTTGCGTTTCGGCGGCGCCTGACCGCCCGAGGCGACGAGCGAGCTGGTGCTGCCGGTGGATTTCGCCGGCGAGGAGCCGCCTTTGGTCAGCAGCACGACGGCCAGCACGGCTACGACGAGGACTCCGGCCCCGATCAGCACCGCACGCAGGCGCGAGCCACCGCCCGAGGAGGCCGGCAGCTCGGCCGCAGGCGGCGGGACCGCGCGGGAGGCGCTGCGCAGCGCGCCCGTCTGCTCAGGCTGGGCGACCCTGCGCGGGGCGCTCGGCGGGGGCGGCAGCGGCGGACGCTCGGGGGTCGCCGCCGCGGCCGGCACGGGGGCGACCTGGCCCTGCGGCGGGCGGGGAGGCTGCGGGGCCCGGGCCGGCGGTGTCGCCGGCGCTCCAGGCGTAGCCGGTGCCGGAGGGGCGCCGTTGGCGGCGGCAGGAGGCTGCCGGCGCTGCTGGGCCGCTGCCGAGGAGGGCGTGCCCAGCGGCGCCTGCCCGGACGCAGTCGGGGGCTGCTGCCAGGGGATCTGCTGCGGTGAGCCGGGCGCCGCCTGAGGCTGTGCGGGGGCGCCTGCCGACGGGGGGGGCGAGGCCGGCGGTGCGGAAGGGGCCGCGGCCGTGCCTGCAGCTCCCGCCACCGCCGCAGCCGTCGCCGGCTGAGGGGCGCGGGCCGGCGATGCGGGCACGGGCGGACGCGGCTGGGCCGGCACGCCAGGCGCCGGGGGCGCGGACGCGGGAGTGGGTACGGCCGCCGGCGCGGGCGGGGCGGGCACGGCGCCGGGCGCGCCCTGGGGCGTCGCTCCGGGCTGGCTCGGAGCAGGCTGGGCTGGAGGCACGGGCGCTCCTGCGGCGCTCACGGGTTGGCCTGCGAGAGGACGGGAGTGCAGCGGCTGGGCACGCACAGCCGGGCGGGCGGGCGGGGGCTGGACCTGCTGCTGGACGCGGGCGGCGGCGGCCTGGGACACGCGCTGCTCCATGTCGGCGGCACGCTCGGGCGCCCGGCCCGCCCAGTCGCGCAGGCGTTTTATCTCACGAGCCTGGGAGAAGACGAGCAGGGACAGGACGGCGATGCCGAGCAGCGCAGCGAAGGCCACGATCGCCCCGACCTTGGTGAAGGTGGTCGAGATCGAGAACGCGAGCAGCAGGTTGCTCATGAATTGGGGGAGTGTACGAGGGGCTCAGGCGCATCGCGCCGCTGGCGGGGAGCCGGCTGCTCGACGGGCGTGCTCTCCACGGCCTGCTCGCCGGGGACCTGCTCAGGCTCGTCCTGCTCACCCTCCTCGCCCACACGCAGCTGCTGGGAGAGCTCGGAGACCTTCGCCGCCAGGCCCGCCGCGTCGCCCTCCAGTACCAGCAGCCTGATCTCCGCGAACATGGCCTCGACCGCCGGGACGCCCAGCGGTGCCCGCTCGGCCCGCAGGATCTTCTCGGATTCCGTGGGCAGAGGGCGCTCGTAACTGTTGAACAGCTCCTCCGTCAGCTTCTCCCCGGGGCGGCTGCCGACTATCTCGACGTCGATGTCGCGGTCGGGGTCCAGGCCGGACAGCTCGATCATGGCCCTGGCCAGGTCGACGATCTTCACGGGTTCGCCCATGTCCAGCACGAACACGTCGGCCCTGTGCGGGCCGCCGATGCGCCGCCGGGGCGTGTCCTGCGGGGAGGGCAGCCTGCCCGCGCTGGCCAGCGAGCCCGAGCGGATGATCAGCTGGACGGCCTCGGGGATCGTCATGAAGTAGCGCGTCATGCGCTCGTCGGTGACGGTCACGGGGCCGCCCCGCTCGATCTGGCGGCGGAAGATCGGCACGACGCTCCCGGAGGAGCCGAGCACGTTGCCGAAGCGGACGGCCGAGTAGCACGTCTGGGGGAAGCGGGCCGTGGCCGCGTCGAGGGCGAACTCGGCCAGCGCCTTGGAGGCTCCCATCACGGTCGCCGGTGCGACGGCCTTGTCGGTCGAGACGAGCACGAAGCGCTCGGCGCCGGACTCCCCCGCGACGTGGGCGACCGTCTGGGTGGCGATGGCGTTGTTGCGCACGGCCTCGACGGGGTTGGCCTCCATCAGCCCGACGTGCTTGTAGGCGGCCGCGTGGAAGACGACGCTCGGGCGGTGCTCGGAGAAGACCTCGCGCATGCGCTCCTCTTCCTTGCAGTCGGCCAGCACGGCGGCAAGCATCGACTCGGGCACGTGGCGCTCGTCGATCAGCTCGCGCAGGATCGAGAAGAGGTTGTCCTCGGCGTGGTCCAGCAGCACGATCCGGTGCGGCTCCACGCGGGCGATCTGCCTGCACAGCTCCGAGCCGATCGAGCCCCCGGCGCCGGTGACCAGCACGACCTGACCGCCCAGATAGGCCCCTACGGTCTCCAGCTCCATCAGCACCGGCTCGCGGCCCAGGACATCCTCGACGCGCACCTCGCGGACCTGCCGAGCAAGCGCTCCGCGCGTCTGCAGCAGCTCGAAGACGGTCGGGAGGGTCCGCACGGGGATGGCCCGCTGGCGGCACTCCCGCACGATCCGCGCCCGCGTCGAGCCGGGGGCCGAGGGGATCGCGATGATGACTTCGTCGGGCTCTGCGTCGTCGAGGATGCGGGGCAGGTCCTCTTGGGTGTTGCCCCTGACCCTGACGCCGTCGATGCGCAGGCGCAGCTTCATGGGGTCGTCGTCCAGGAAGCCGACCGGGACCAGGCCGAGCTCGCGGTTGCGCAGGATCTCGCGCACGACCATGCGCCCGCCCTCGCCGGCGCCTGCCACGAGCACCGTGCGCTCGCCCTTGCGACCCGAGCGGAAGGCGGCCAGGGGGCGACGCTCGTAGAGCGTCCTCGCCAGCGCCCTGACGCCGATCAGGAAGACCAGGGCCAGCAGCGCGTAGAGCACGATCACGCCGTTGGGCAGGACCACGGCGACCGTCGCGTTGGCCTCGTGGCGGCCGGACACGAGCTCGGTCGGGTAGGCGTGGGTGGGCCGGAAGACCTCGATCCCCACGACCGTCAGCAGCACGATCACCACGACGGCCCGCACGACGGCCTCGTAGTCGCGCTGGCCGGCGTAGCGCCAGCGGCGCTGGTAGACGCGCGAGAGGACCAGCACGGGCAGGCTGCCGCCCAGCACCCACCAGATCGTCGCCGAGCGCAGCTCCTCGTAGTGGTGGCGGGGCCCGCCGGGGAAGCGGAGCTGGAAGGCGAGGTAGTACGCAAGCGCGACCAGAACCCCGTCCACCGCCAGCTGCGGCAGGGAATGCCTATGGAGCGGGAAGGCCGCCGAGCGGATCCGTCGGCGCATTGTGAAGATTGTATGCGCCTAGCGCGTGGGAGTCCCCGCTGCACGCCTGCCGTCAAGCGGCGACAGCAGCAGGGCGACGAGGGCGGCGGGGTCCCTGCGCACCCGCTCCTGCCTCACAGCACCGCCGCCCGCCGGTATCCGCAGGGCGGCGGCGTCGCTCAGCATGCTCATGCGCCCCCGCGCGATCAGCCTCTCGTCGACGGCGCCGAGGCGTCCCTGGAAGGTCGTGTAGACGGGGGTCCCGAGGGCGACTGCCTCCCTGTTCATCGTGCCGCCCGCCGAGATGACGAGGTCGGCGAAGGCGATCAGGGACTGGGCGTCGACGGCCCGCTCGGGGACCACGAAGCCGGGGACCCCGGCCAGCTCCCGACGCTGGGAGTCCACGCGGGGCAGTACCACGACCTGGGCGCCCTCGGCGGCCGCCGCCCGCAGGCGCTGCAGGACCTCCCCGAACAGGTCGCTGTGGAAGCGGTGGTACAGCGAGACCTCCGGCGGCGTGCGCACGATCACCAGCGGCCGCTCCCGCTGCAGGCCGAGCTCTCCCAGAACCGCCTCGTCGGGCTCGAAGTCGGCCAGGTAGTACTCCTCCTTGAGTCCCTCATACGCCCTGATCTTGCCCCTGGCCCCGTAGGGGTAGAGGCGCTCGGGCGGGATCGCGTCGGGCACTACCACTGCCTTGGCCAGCCGGCAGTTGACGTTGTGCTGGATCCTCGCCCACTCGTAGTCGAACATCGTCGAGCTGGGCACCCGCAGCAGCGCCGCCGCCACCGAGACGTCGTTGGAGCCGTGCCCGAGGGCGATGTCGAAGCGCCCCTGCCGCCGCGCCCAGCGGGTCAGGGCCAGCGACCGCGAAGCCAGGCCGCCGGCCTTGGCCAGCATGCGCTCGCCGCGATGGTGCCCGACCGCCGTGTGCTCGATGCCCAGGCGCTCGCACAGCTGCAGCGTCTGGGCGAAGTCGCGGGCCGTGACGCGCACGTCGTGCCCTTCGCCTCGCAGCCGCTCGATCACCGGACGCATGACCAGCACGTGCGGGCTGTTGGTCAGGTCGATCCAGACGCGCATCGGGCAGTGAGGCTACTCGCGCGCACCCCGGCCCGCCGGTCACGGGCTGTCGGTATCGTTGGCCGGCCTTGCTGGTGCTCGCCTCCATCTCCGAAACGCTCGTCAACGAAACGTCGCACTTCGTCCGCGAAGGGGGGCTGCCCGGGATCTTCGCGCTGATGGCCATCTCCAGCGCCTGCATCCCGATCCCCTCGGAGGTCGTGATGCTGTTCGCGGGCTTCGCCGTCGCGGACCCCGGACAGAGCGCCTCCCATCACCACCTGACGATGGTCGGGATCGTCCTGGCGGGGCTGCTGGGGACGATGGTCGGCTCGTGGGTCGCCTATGCCGTCGGGCGTGGCGGGCGCCTGGAGCTGTTCGAACGCCACGGCGAGAAGCTGCACATGGGCCCGGCCCAGATCGAGAAGGCCGATCGCTGGTTCCAGCGCCACGGCGAGCTGGCCGTCCTGATCGGCCGGGTCGTGCCCGTCGTGAGGGCCTTCGTGTCGCTGCCCGCGGGCCTGGCGAGGATGCCGCTGCTGCGCTTCACGGTCTTCTCGCTGCTGGGCACGGTGCCGTGGGTGCTGGGGCTGGCGCTGGCCGGCCACGCCCTGGGCGGGGACTGGAAGAGCGTCCGCAAGGGCTTCGAGTACGTCGACTACGTCGTCGTGGCCCTCGTCGTCGTCGGCCTCGTCTACCTGATCGTGCGACGCCGCGGCCGCGAGCCGGCCCGCGATGTCGCCGGCTGATCAGACTCCCTCCCTGAGACAAGCGCTGGCCCTCGGTCTGCTCCAGGGCCCCTCGGAGCTGCTGCCCGTCTCCTCCTCAGCGCACACGACACTGCTGCCGTGGCTGGCCGGCAGCTCCTATCCGCAGCTCCCCGGCAGCGCCCGCAAGTCGCTGGAGGTGGCGCTGCACGCCGGGGCGGGGCTGGCCCTGGCTGCCACTGCGCCGTGGTGGCTGAGGACCACGCGGGAGACGGCGGGAGTGCGCCCGGGCGTCGTGCTCGCGGCCGTCGCGGTGCCCGCCGTTGCCGGGATCGCGCTGGGCGGGCTAATCGAGCGACGCGCAGGCACCCCGCGCTCGATCTGCTTCGGCCTGCTCGGCGGCTCGCTGGCGATGACCCTGGCCGACCGCCGCCCCGTCAGGCGCCCCGACGAGACGGCGGCGGGGCTGCGGGAGGGGCTTGCGCTGGGAGCGGCCCAGGCTCTTGCGCTGGTCCCGGGCGTCTCGCGCAACGGCGCCACCCTGGCGGCAGGAAGGGCGATGGGCTTCGATCGGGCGGCGGCGCAGCGGCTGTCGTGGGCGGCTGGGCTGCCTGTCCTGCTCGGGGTCAGCCTGCGCGAGCTGGTGCGCCCGACCTCCTGCGCGACGTTGTCCGCGACGAACGCGAGACCCCCTGCGCCGGGCGCCCCCACGCTCCTGGCCGGCGCCGCCGCGGCCTTCGTCTCGACGGCGCTCAGCGCCCGCATCGCCGGCCGATTGCTGCGCGCGCCCGCGCTGGCGCCGTTCGCCGTTTACCGCTCGCTGCTGGCGATGGCCGTGCTCGTCCGGTCGCGACGCTCAAAATAGGCACATGAGCGCTTCCCTGGGCACCCTCATCGGCGGCCGCTACAGGCTCGACGAGGTGATCGGTCGGGGCGGCATGTCGACCGTCTACAAGGCCTTCGACACGGTCCTGGAGCGGCCCGTCGCGATCAAGCTGATGCACCGGGAGATCGCTGAGGACTCCGACCAGCTCGAACGCTTCCGCCGCGAGGCACGAGCCGTGGCCCAGCTCAACCACCCCCACGTCGTGTCGGTCATCGACGCCGGCGAGGAGCCCTCGCCGGAGGACGAGCACCCCGGCGCCGGTACGCCCTACATCGTCCTGGAATACGTCGACGGGGAGACGCTGAAGACCCTGATCAGGCGGGGGGGTCCGCTGGAGATCCCGCAGGCGCTGGCCTACTCGATCGAGATCGCGCGGGCCCTGGCGGTGGCCCACGAGCACCAGATCGTCCACCGCGACGTCAAGCCCCACAACATCCTGATCGACCCCGAAGGGGGCGCCAAGATCACCGACTTCGGGATCGCCCGCTCGCTCAGCGAGGAGGGCCTGACGATGGCAGGCCGGGTCCTCGGCACGACCGACTACGTCTCCCCCGAGCAGGCCCTGGGACAGCCCGTGACGCCGCAGTCGGACCTCTACTCGCTGGGCGTCGTGCTCTACGAGATGCTGACCGGCGACGTGCCCTTCCACGGCGACTCGCCCGTGGCCGTGGCGATGAAGCACGTCCGCGAGCAGGTCCCCGACGTGCAGGCACGGCGCCCCCACCTGTCGGCCGCCACGGCCGCCGTCGTAGATCGCGCGATCGACAAGGACCTGGCCCGGCGCTATCCCGACGCCGACAGCATGGTCGCCGACCTGGAGGAGGTGCTGGCCCTCGAGACCTCCCGCACCGGCCACACGACGGGGGAGGTCACGAGCGTCCTGCGGACGCTGCCGCGCAGGGCCCGCCGGCGGGTGCCCTGGAACGTCCGCCACCCCGTCCGCTGGGCCGTCTCGCTGGTGCTGCTGGCCGCGGTCGTCGCGATCGTGGTCGTGATCGCCGCCGGCAGGACCCACAAAGGCATGGGGCTCTCGCCGGGCGCCACCGCCTCGCGTGGCCTCTCGCCGGTGCAGTTGGAACAGGCTGCCGCCCACGACTACAACCCCTTCGGCACGGGGCCGGAAAACCGCGACCAGATCGACAACGTCATCGACGGCGACCCCAACACGACCTGGAGCACCGAGAACTACTACGAAGGCAACCTGCGCAAGCCCGGGGGCGTCGGCGCCGGGATCTACCTGGACGCGGCGCCGGGCGTCGCGGCACGGGCCCTGGAGGTCCAGACGCCCACCCCCGGCTTCGCCATACAGGTCTACGTCGCCGAGCGGATCGACCTGGGCCTGCCCTACGGCGACTCGACGTCGCTCGCCGGCAGGGGCTGGCAGGGCCCCGTCGGAGCCAGCGACTACGTCCACTCCGGCGAACGCATCTCGATCCATCCGCCGAGCGGGCGCTTCCGCTACTACCTGCTGTGGCTGACGACGCTGCCGCCACACCAGCAGTCCGCCACGATCGCCGAACTGACCCTGTTCCGCTGAGCGGGGGGCTCAGTGGCGGCGGGCGCGGCCTGCCGCGTGACGCTCCAGGGCCAGCGTGCAGAGGCGGTCGACCAGCTCCGGGTAGGCGACGCCCGTGGCCTCCAGCAACTTCGCGTAGACGCTCGTCGGCGTGAAGCCGGGCATCGTGTTGAGCTCGTTGAGCAGGACCGACTCGCCGTCGACGAAGAAGTCGACCCGGGCCAGCCCCTCGCAGCCGACGGCGTGGAAGGCGCGGACGGCCAGCTCCTGTACGCGTGCGCGGGCCGCAGAGGAGATGCGGGCCGGGATCAGCAGCTGCATGCCGCCCTGGGAGTACTTCGCCTCGTAGTCGTAGAACTCGCCCGAGAAGACGATCTCGCCGGGCTCGGAGGCCAGCGCCCTGGCACCCGAGCCGTTCTGCTCGGCTGCGGCCAGCCCCAGCACGCCGCACTCCACCTCCAGCCCGCTCGCCATCGCCTCGACTATCGCCAGGCCGTCGTGGGAGAAGGCGACCGACAGCGCGTCGGGCATGTCCTGCCCGGCGGTGACCTTGACGATCCCGACGGAGGAGCCCAGGTGGGCGGGCTTGACGAAGGCCGGCAGCCCGACGGAGGCGGCCCGCTCGAGCGCCGCGGCTGGGTCGGCCTGCATGTCCTCGGCCGTGATGGCGACGTAGTCCACCTGGGGCAGGCGCAGGGAGGCCATCAGGTCCTTGAAGAGGACCTTGTCCATGCACACGGCCGAGGCCGCCACGCCGGCGCCGACGTAGGGCACGTCCAGCGACTCCAGCAGCCCCTGCACGGAGCCGTCCTCCCCGAAGGGCCCGTGCAGGACGGGAAAGACGACGTCGACGCCGTGCAGGCCGTGGCCGGGGGTGACCGCCAGGACCTCCCCCTCCCGCCGCCAGGTGCCGTCGCGGTCGATCTCGATCCACTCGACGCTGTGCCCGCCCGCGAGCAGGCCGTCGCGCACGGCCGCGGCGGAGGACAGCGAGACGTCGTGCTCGGAGGAGCGTCCTCCGGCCAGGACGGCGACGCGGCGGGGCTCGTGCAGGGTCCCGCTCATTGCCCGGGCGCGGGGGGCGTCGTGGTGGTCGTCGTCGTCGTGGTGGTGGGGGTGGTCGTCGTGCCCGTGACGCCCAGGGCGATCGTGACCGTGGAGCCCCGCGGCGCCTTCACGCCGGCCGAGGGCGTCTGCGTGAGCACCGTCCCGACCTTGCCTTCTTCGCCGGTTTCCTGCTGGGTCGTCTTGACCTTGAAGCCGGCTGCCGTCAGTTCCCGGTCGGCCAGTGCCTGCTTCTCGCCGAGCACGTCCGGGACGGTGGCTTCGCTGGGAGCCTTGGCGACGATCAGGTCGACCTTGCTTTCGGCGCTGACCGAGGCGCCGGTCGCGGGCGACTGGGAGAGGACCGTGCCGGCGGCGGCCGTCGGGCTGACCCGTTCGCTGACGGTACCGACTTCCAGGCCCGCGTTCGTCAGCGTCGCTTCTGCCTCAGAGCGCGTCTGGCCCTTGACGTCGGGCACCTTGACGGGGGCGGGACCGCTGGAGACCACGACGGCGATCGAGCTGCCCGCCTGCTGCTCGGTCCCGGCCGGCGGGTTGGTGGCGATGACCTTGCCGGCGGCGACGCTCGAGCTGGCCTGGGGGCTGGTCGTCGGCTTGAAGCCCGCGCTCTTGAGCTTGGAAACGGCCGCCGCTGCGCTCATCCCGGACACTTCCGGCACGGTCGACACGGCCGGGCCGGTCGAGACGACGACGGTCACCCTGCTGCCCTTTTCGATCCTGGCTCCGGCCGACGGCGACTGGCTGGCGACGAGTCCCGCCGCCACCTTGACGCTGGCCTGCAGGGACGGGACGGGTGTCAGCCCGGCGGCCCGCAGCTTCGTTCCCGCCGCCTGTTCGCTGAGGCCGGTGACGGTCGGCACCGTCACCTCCCCCTTGGGCCCCAGCAGCAGCGCCGCGGCCGCGATCGCCCCCGCCACCAGCAGCAGGGCGGCGCCCCAGCCCAGCCAGCGGTTGCGCCGGCGGCGACGCTCCTCCTCTTCCTCCTGACCATCCTCGCCGTAGGGCTCGTAGGGCCCCAGCGGGGGGGCCATCAGCAGGCTCGTGGGAGGCTCGTGCGGCTGGTGGGGGACGTGGTGGCCGTCCTGGCCGGCGGCGGGCAGCTTGTCCCGCTCCGCCTGCAGCGCCGCGATCAGCTCGTCGTCGTCGGCGTAGCGCTCCAGCGGGTCCTTGGCCAGCGCGCGCAGCACCACGGCATCCAGGGAGTGCGGCAGGGCCGGGTTCAGCTCGCTGGGCGGGCGGGGCGTGGCGGAGACCTGCTTGAAGGCGATGGCGACGGCCGTCTCGCCTTCGAAGGGGACGACGCCCGTCAGCAGCTCGTAGAGGATCACGCCGACCGAGTAGATGTCGGAGGCGGCGCTGACCTCGTAGCCCTGGGCCTGCTCGGGGGACAGGTACTGGGCCGTGCCCATGATCGAGCCGGTCATGGTCATGTCCGAGGCGCCGGCGCGGGCGATGCCGAAATCCGTCACTCGCGCCCTGCCATCCTCGTCGAGGATCACGTTGTGGGGCTTCAGGTCGCGGTGGATGACGCCGCGACGGTGGGCGAAGCGGGCAGCCCGCAGGATCTGGATGACGGTCTCGATGGCCGCGGCCGGGTCGAGCGGGCCGGATTCGCGAACGAGCGCCTTCAGCGAGCGCCCGGCCACGTACTCCATGGCGATGTAGTAGGTCCCGTTCCACTCGCCCCTGTCGAAGATGCCGACGATGTTGGGGTGCGACAGGGCGGCTGCGCTGGAGGCCTCGCGCTTGAAGCGCTCGACGAACTCCTGGTCTTCGGCGAAGTGGTGGTGCAGGATCTTGACGGCGACCTCGCGGCCCAGCAGCTGGTCCTGGGCCAGGTAGACGTCGGCCATCCCGCCCGAGCCGAGCCGGGACAGGACGCGATAGCGCCCGTCGATGATCGTGTCCGGATCGATCATTGCAGCAGCCGTTCTATTACCTGACGGGCCACCGGCGCTGCGAAGGAGGCCCCTTCGCCGGGCACTCCCTGCAGCGTCACGGCGACTGCCACGCGCGGGTCGGCGGCGGGCGCGAAGGCGACGAACCAGACGTTGTTGATGCTCTGGCCGAGCTCCGTCTCGGCCGTGCCCGTCTTGCCCGCCACCTGGACGCCGGGGATCTGGGCGGAGGTGCCCGTGCCTTCGTCGACGACGGCTTCCATCATCGTGCGCACGGCGCCGGCCGTCGAGGGCTTCATCACGACCGACTGCACGCGCGGCTGGATGCGTTCGAGGACCTGCCCTTCGGCGTTGACGACGCGGCTGGTCATGTGGGGGGCCATCAGCACGCCGTGGTCGGCCACGGCGCTCGCGACCTCGGCCATCTGCAACGGCGTGACGACCAGTTTGTCCTGGCCTATGCCCATGCGCCCGACGTCTACCTTGGGGCTGGTCGGCGCCACGATCGCTTCGCCTTCCTTCTCGCCGCTGGGCGTCATCTCCCCGGAGGGGTAGTCGAGCTGGGGCACCCTGTCGAAGCCGAAGCGGTTCATGTAGCGGGCCAGGGTGGCCTTGCCGAGCTTCTCGGCCACCTGGGCGTAGACGGTGTTGACGGAGTGCGCCAGCGCCTGGGTGAGGGTGATTTCCCCGAAGCTCTCGTTGCGGTCGTTTTTGAGCGGGACCCCCGAGATGAGCACTTCGTTGCGGCCGCTGAGCGTCGATTCCGCCGTGTAGGCGCCGGTGTCGATCGCCGCCGTGGCCGTGACGAGCTTGAACGTCGAGCCTGGCGCATACCCGTACTGGACGGCGCGGTTGATCAGGGGCTGGCCCTGCGTGTCTTGCTGCAACTGCTTGAACCTGCTCTGGGAGTTGACGGCATTGGGATCGAAGCTGGGCGAGGAGGCCATCACCTCGACGTCGCCCGTGCGTGGTTCGAGCGCCACGACCGCGCCGTGGTGTTCGCCGAGCGCCTGCACCGCCACCCGCTGCGCTGCCGGGTCGAGCGTCGTGACGACCTTCTCGCCGCTGGGCTTGCGTCCCTGCAGCTGGTCGAGGATCGCCTGCAGGCCCGTGTCGCTCTGGCCGTTCAGGGCGGAACTGCGGTACCTCTCCAGGCCCGTCGCGCCTCCCTGCAGGACCGAGTAGTAGCCGACTGCGTTGGCGAACAGGCTGCCCGTCGGGTAGGTCCTTTCGTAGGTGCCTTCGCGGGCCTTGCGGCTTGCCGCCAGGACCGTCCCGTCGGCTGCGACGATCGGGCCGCGGTCGACGTGCTCCTGCTCGATCAGCCCCCTGCGGTTGAGCGGGTTTTCCCGCAGCGAGGCAGCTTCGAAGACGGTCCAGCGCGAGGTGAAGGCCACGAGCAGGGCGAACAGCAGCACGACGACCCCGAACAGGCGGGCGATCGGCCGGTTCACGAGGAGCACCTCATTCGAGCTGGTCCAGTTCGAGGCTGCGGATCAGCGAGGCGGCGTCCCCTTCGGAGCGAAGGGTGTGGTTGAGCAGGGTCGAGCGACGCTGGGCGCTGAGCGTCGAGGCGCTGACGCCGGAGACGTACTGGCGGGTGTAGAGGGGGATGCCGCCGGGCAGCTCGAAGGGCAGGCCCTCGTACAGCGTGACCAGCCCGCGACCGTTCGTGCCGACGAAGTAGATCGACTGCAGGGCCAGCAGGAAGGCGACCGTCACCAGTCCCAGCACGAGCAGCGTGCCGCCGGCGAAGCCGGCGCGGCGGACGGTCAGGCGGGGGCCGCGACGGCGGAGGCGGGCAGCCGGGAGCTGCGCTCGCCGGGCGGCACGGGGCATGCGCGGGCGGGCCTGCGTGGGTGCCTGCGTCTGCGTGAGCGGGGAGGCGCCGCCGCCGCCGAGGACGGCGTGCGCTGCGGTCTGCTGCTCGGCCAGCGCAGCTGCGCTGGCGGGTGCCAGCGGTGAGGCCCCCGGCCCGACCTCCTCCAGGCGCAGCAGCACGACTGTGATGTTGTCCCGGCCGCCGGCCTGGTTGGCAGTCGCGATCAGCCGCTCGCCGGCGTCGCGCAGGCTGGGGGACTCCACGAGCACCCGGGCTACCTGCTCCTCTGAGACCATCGTCGTCAGGCCGTCGCTGCAGATCAGGTAGACGTCGCCGGCCTGTCCCGTCAGGGAGCGGGTGTCGACCTCCACCTCGCCCTCGATGCCCAGGGCACGGGTGATGACGGAGCGTTGCGGGTGCTCGACTGCTTCCTCGGGGGTCAGGCGCCCCTGGCGGATCAGCTCGTCGACGAGGGAGTGGTCGTCTGTCAGCTTCAGCAGTTGCCCGTCGCGCAGGCAGTAGGCGCGGCTGTCGCCGACGTGCGCGATCGAGACCTCCCGCTCGCCGACGTAGACGGCCGTCAGGGTCGTGCCCATGCCGGCCTGCTCGGCGTTGGCGTGGGAGAGCTCGTAGATGCGGGCGTTGGCCGCCTGGGCCAGGAAGGTCAGGGCCGCCTCCGGCGTCGCGCTGTCGGCGAGGCCGTCCTTGAAGGCCTCCACGGCAAGCCGCGAGGCGACCTCGCCGGCCTGCGCCCCGCCCATGCCGTCGGCGACGACGTAGAGGGGCGCCCGGACCATCAGGGAGTCCTCGTTGGCCCGCCGCTGGCGGCCTGTGTCGGTCGCGTAGTACTGCTCGGCCACGCGCAGCACGTCAGTCGACCTCGAAGGCGAATTCGCTGTCGCCGATGCGCAGGTGGTCGCCGGGGTGCAGCGGCCGGGGGGTCTGCAGCAGCTCCTCGTTGAGGTAGGTGCCGTTGGTCGAGCCGAGGTCTTCCACGACGACGCTGTTGCCCTGCTCGTAGATGCGGGCGTGACGGGAGGAGGCGAAGGGGTCCTCCAGGCGGATCTCGGCGTGATCGCCCCGGCCCATGACGAGGTCGCCGTCGAGGTCGTAGATCATGCCCGGCTCGTGCCCGGGAGCCCGCTCGACGACCAGACGGGGGGAGCGGGTCGCATAGTCGACGCTGCCCAGTCGCGAGGCGGAGTACATGCCCGTGGCGTCGGGGGACGGCTCGTGCCCTGTCGCTGCCTGGCGGGCTTCGGGCGCGCGCAGGTCGCGCCTGGCGCTGCGGGCGACCCACAGCAGGAACAGGTACATGACGGCCAGGAAGCCGAACTTCAGGGCCACCGATACGGGGTCGAGTCCGTTCATCCGAGCTCGAAGACGATCTCCGTGGAGCCCAGCTCGATCACGTCTCCGGCCCGCAGCGGCTCGCTGCCGACGACCTGGACGCCGTTGAGGAGCACGCCGTTGGTCGAGCCGAGGTCTTCGATCTCCCATTCTCCGGCGACCGGGTGGACACGGGCGTGACGGCGGGAGACACCGCTGTCCTCCAGCACGACGTCGCAGTCGCGGCTGCGTCCGATCGTCCCCCCGGCTGGAGGCACGAGCAGGCGCCGCCCGCCGGCCGACAGCAGTGCCCGCGGCAGGCGGCCCTGGGCCTCCCTGACGGGCTCGCCCACGCGGGCCGAGGTGCTGTAGATCATCGTCTGTCCGTGCACTTCCTCTGGCTCTGCTCGCCCCCGCTCCGATGCACTGTGACCGTCGCCGCGGACCAACCGCGCCTGGATCCCGAATTCGCCCAGCGACAGCTGCTCGTCCGTCTCGAAGGAGACGTGCGGCGGGCCGGGCATGATCAGCTCCTCGCGGCGGGCGTGCTCGAGCAGGTAGCCGCACAGCTCGTCGATCACCTCGACTTCGACCCCGTCGTAACGGTCGCGATCCTCCGGCGAGAGCCAGACGACGTACTCGTTGGGCACGTACACGCGGGAGACCGAGACGGTGCGGTGGGCGTCCATCTCCCGGGCCAGCTTGCGAGCCAGTTCCATCGGGCGGACCTCCGAGCGGAAGGCACGGCCGAACGAGCCCTCGACGAGCCTGGCAATGGTGTTCTCGACGCTCTTGAGGAGGTTCATCGTGGGGATTCGGGCGCGCGGGGCGCCGGGCCGCAGGGGACGGGCCCGCCAGCCATGCTACGCGCCCGCGACGGCGTTAGACGGGGCCGCGCAGGGCGCGGGCGCCGACGGCGAGCATCCCGCCGAGCACGGCGCCCAGCACAAGCCCGCGCGGCGACGGCTGGGAGAGGGCCGACAGGCCGCTGTCGAGGCGTCCTGCGCCACCGGCCAGCAGGGCCGACCAGACGGTCGCGGCCACGACGTCGAGAGCTGCGCGGCGCCCCCGCACGAGCCAGGGCAGGACGAGCGCTCCGGCTCCCCACAGGGCCACCCCCAGCAGAGTCCCCGTGGTCATCAGCGGCCCGACTGCGTGGGTGGCAGCCGAGCCGATC
>Ga0181522_10000049_pt1 | contig 95376 bp, 108 predicted proteins | sample PEATcosm2014_Bin_27_FD_121103 | JGI IMG/M metagenome (GOLD analysis project Ga0181522, IMG submission 121103) | Peatland microbial communities from MTU Mesocosm Facility, Houghton, MI, USA - PEATcosm2014_Bin05_10_metaG | ecosystem: Environmental > Terrestrial > Soil > Wetlands > Peat | place...
CCAGGGAATAATGACCGAGCTCGGGGATCATTTCGGCGCTCCCCCGTTTGCGCCTTCCTGCCAGCGGCCGGTTTTCTTCAGAGCGTCCACCACTTCCTTCGGCATATAGCGTTCATCATGCTTGGCCAGCACGGTATCCGCAACGAGGCTGCCGCCACTCTCAAGTTTGCCTTCCGCGACCACGCCCTGCCCTTCGCGAAACAGGTCCGGCACGATGCCTTGATAGCGCACCGCGATGTCGCTCTTGCCGTCGGTGACGTCGAATTTGATGCGAAGATCGTCGCCGCGTTGCACGCTACCCTCTTTGACCAAGCCGCCGATCCGAATGCGGGTGCCCGGCGCCACGTGCTTCTCGGCCACGTCGGTCGGTGAATTGAAGAACACGATCGAATCGCGCAACGCGCTCAACACCAACGCGGCAGCAATCGCCAGCACGCCGAGGCTGGCGCCGATCATGATGAGACGTCGCTGCTTGCGGGTCATCGCGCCTTATCACCTGTCCGGCCGCCGAGCGCCAGACTAGCCGATCGACGTCCAGGTTCCGTCCGGGTTGCGGCAGGCGGCACCGCGCGCGGTCTCCGGCCGGCCGTCAATGTATATTGTATGGGTAAAGGAGCGGCAGTTGCGGCCGCCTTCCACGTAAGCGGGGCCCGGCACCACCGTACCGTAACGTCCGGAATCCGGATTTTTCCACGACACCGGGGCGCCGGAGGGCGAGCGCTCGAGCGCGTCGATCTGCGCCGCATAGGCGCGCTGCTTGTCCTCGTCGTCCATCGCTGCGCCAATGCGGTTGCCGATCAACCCGCCGAGCAGGCCGCCGACCACGGCGCCGCCGACCCGGTTGCCCGGACCCGCGACCGCGGAGCCGATCAACGCACCGGTTCCGGCGCCGAGCAGCGTGCCGGCGCCTTCCTTCGGGCCCGCGCCGTTCGGGTCGTCGGCGCAGGCGGTGAGCGCCGCGCCGATGACGGCCAAAGTTGCAAATTTGACGGCGAGTTTGAACGCGGACATATCAACCCCCGGAAATCGATGCGGCGAAAAGCGGCGCCCACACTCTATCGAGACGGGGCGATTCAGGCAAAACGGCGGCCTTGGCAACGCTCATACAGGCGCCGCTAGGCCCCCGGCAACACCAGTTCGGCGCGCAGGCCGCCGATCGGCGCGGTGCCGAGCTTGAGCTCGCCGCCGTAAAGCGCGGCGAGTTCGACCACGATCGACAGCCCCAGCCCCGAGCCCGGCTTGGTCTCATCGAGCCTGCGGCCGCGATGCGCCACCTGCTCGCGCTCGGACGGTGACAGGCCGCGGCCGTCGTCGTCGACCACGATGCGCAACACATGGGCGAAGCTCGACGGGTCGGGCCGCTCGCGCACCACTTCGATCGTCACCCGCGACGACGCCCACTTGCAGGCATTGTCCACCAGGTTGCCGATCATCTCTTCCAGATCAGGCCGCTCGCCGCGGAATTGCGCCGCGTCGTCGGCGTGCACCTCGATGGCGACGCCGCGATCGCGGTGGATCTTCTCCATGGTGCGCGCCAGCGCGGTGACCACGGGTGCGACCTCGGTGACGGAGCCAACCACCGTCAACCGCGCCGCCAGCCGCGCGCGCTCGAGATGGCGCGCCACCTGATCACGCATGATGTCGGCTTGCTCCAGAACCTTGTTGGCGAACGGGTCGCCGCTGCGGGTCGCCGCCTCATTCACCATCACCGACAGCGGCGTTTTCAGCGCATGCGCGAGATTGCCGACATGGGTGCGGGCGCGCTCGACGATCTCCTTGTTGGCGTCGATCAGCGCATTGGTCTCGCGCGCCAGCGGCGCGATTTCCTCGGGGAATTGTCCGGCCAAACGCTCGGCGGTGCCGGAGCGGATGGCGGCAAGGCTTTCGGATATGCGTTTGAGCGGCGCGAGGCCGAATCGCACCTGGAACATGGTGGTGAGGAGGAGCACCGCGCCGAGAATTGAAAACGTGATGATCAGCGCCTGATCGAACGAGCGCACTTCCTCGGTGATCTCGGCGGCATCGCCGGCGACCGCGACCAGATAATGCCCTTCGTCGCCGAGGTCGATGTTGCGCTCCACCAGCCGCAACCGCTGGTCCTCGGCGCCGGCCACATAGCCCTGGCGCGAGCCGTCGAGGCCTGCCGGAATGCCACGGTCCTGCAAGTGCGGCAGCCCGCCGTCCCACAGCGAGCGCGAGGCGCGTACGTCGTGCTTGTCGGGATCGAGCCGCGTGACCTGCCAGTACCAGCCCGACAGCGGCAATTCGAACAGCGGCTCGCCGAGCGACTGCGGGAATTTGTCGCTGGCCTCATCGGGAGACGCGAGATCGGCGACCAGCGTGCGCAGATAGACGCCGAGCCTGCGGTCGAAAGCGCGCTCGACCGCCGTACGATAGAGCGAGGACAGCACGATGCCGGTGATGACCAGGATGACTGCCGCCCAGGACGTGGCCGAGACGAACAGGCGCAGCGCGAGGGAGTTGGCGCGCATCGGATATCAGGTGCCGGGCGCGGCGAGCAGATAGCCGAGCCCGCGCACGGTCTGGATGATTTCGACGCCGAGCTTCTTGCGGATGCGGCCGACGAACACCTCGATGGTATTGCTGTCGCGGTCGAAGTCCTGGTCGTAGAGATGCTCGACCAGTTCGGTACGCGACACCACGCGGCCGGAGTGATGCATCAGATAGGCGAGCAGCCGGTATTCGTGGCTGGTGAGCTTGATCGGATTGCCGTTGACCGTGACGCGGCCGGTGCGGGAATCGAGCCGCACCGGTCCGCATTCGAATTCGCTCTTGGCGTGGCCGACCGAACGGCGCAGCAGCGCGCGTAGGCGCGCCAGCACTTCTTCAAGATGAAAGGGCTTGGCGACATAATCATCGGCGCCGGCGTCGAAGCCCTGCACCTTGTCGCTCCAGCGGTCGCGCGCAGTGAGCATCAGCACCGGCATGGCGCGGCCGGCGCGTCGCCAGGATTCCAGCACCGAGATGCCGTCCATTTTCGGCAGGCCGATGTCGAGGATGACGGCATCGTAAGGTTCGGACTCGCCGAGAAAATGCCCCTCCTCGCCGTCGAACGCGCGATCGACGACATAGCCGGCGTCGGTCAGCGCGGTGGTGAGCTGGCGGTTGAGATCGGGGTCGTCCTCGACAACGAGGAGGCGCACGGTGTCTTGCTCTCCGGTTCAGCGCCCGTTGATAATCTCGCCGTTCGCGGCGTCAACGGTTTCGCTGATCACTCTGCCACTGCGCCCCAGCAGAGTCAGCATATAGACGAGCCCGTCGCCACGATGGCAAAGCCGCGCCCGCACCAATTCGGCGTGATGGCCTTTTTCGCGGCGGGATTTGATGGTCTGGGCCAGCGGAATGGCCTTTTTATCGGCAACCGCGGCGCGCTGTTCGGCCTTGTTCAGGCAGGCGTTTTGCGGCGGCGGCGCGGCAAAGGCGGGAACGGCCAGAAGGCCGAGCGCGAAGGTGACGTAAAATAGTCGGGAGACCGGCATAAGCGGAGTTTTAGGAGCGCGCCGGTGAACGCGGGCTGAACGCGGAAGTTCAGCTTTTGAAGCCTGTAAACGTCGCGTAATTATCGAGCGACTCGCGCGGGGAGCGCCCGGCATTTATGGGGGCGGCTTCGTCAGCGCGGCGCCACTTGGCGAGTTCGTCGCACCACACGGCGGTGAATTTCGGACCACGCAGGCTTTCCGGATCTTCCGCCGAGAACACTTGCGCCACCGCGCCGTTCTTCCATTCGATCTGGCGGCACGATGGAATCCATTCCGGCTTCTCGTCATGACGATGCGCGGCCAGCAGGCCGGAAATGCCCTCGACCATCACTTCGCGAGCGTCGTGCTCAGTCTCGCCGATCAGCGCGATGCGCGCGGCGGGATCACGGGCGATATCGCGCACCCATTCGGCGCCGGCGCGGGTCGTGCCGGCACCGCGGCCGCCGAGGATGAGCCAGGTGGTCCAGTCCTGCGCCGGAATCTGTTGATGATCGTACGCCCATGTGGACCTCTCATTCGTCGTGAACTCCAGGCAGTGGCGGTTAAGGCCCGCCAGCAGTTCCTCCAGCAGCCCTTCTTTGCCGGTTCATCGACGTCTCGGGGGATGAGGTCGTCATCGGCTTGCGCGCTCTTGCCTGCGCCGTCGTCGGCAGAATCACGCATATCAAGCGTGATCAATTCCCGCATGGTCTTGGCCAGAACGGCGAGCCTGCGTGCATCGCTTTCCCGGCTGGCCGGTTTGGATTTGTTGCGTGCAAATCGCTTTTCCACGTCATGCACATGCATTTCGGTCGCACGCATCAGCCGTGTGACCGATGCGATGCGCTGTGCATGCAAAGCTGCTTGCGGAATATCGGACATTGGATTTTTGGCGTGTCGTTTCGAGAACGGCGGCGCGGCGCAAGCGCCGCGTCAGCGCGTCATCAGCGCGGCGATCAGGATCATCACCAGAATGGCGCCGATCAGACTGCCGACCAGGACGTAGCGTACGCCGTGCGCGCCGGCGTCGGGGTCTTTCTTGACGAGCGGCCTGACATCGTGGCCGTCCTCCATCATGGCAACGCCCTTTTGCGGTTGGTTGCGACCAAAAGCCCCTTTAGGCAAAGTAGTACAGAAACACAACCAAGAATAGCGCGATCACGCCCACGGTTCCGAACACCAGCACGTAACGGGCGTTGTGCCCGGTGACGGCGGCGCGCGCCTCGGCCGGGGTTTCGACAATGCGATTGTTTTGGGTCTGCGGCATCGCTCACCTCTTCCTGAGACGATAACGCCAGCCGCGCGCGGCTGTTCCGATGCCGGTTCCGGACGCAAATGTGCAGCGTGCGACAAACCTACAGCACGAGCGTCGCGCTATCAAGACTATTTTCCTATGATTTTTATCAGGCGCTCCAGCGGATGTGGATAACCCGCCGCGCCTTGCGCGAATTCAAGGTCCGGTCAGCGTCTTGAAGAGTCGCAAGCGTTAGCGGTTATCGGCGATCTGCTCGACCAGCTCGACGATGCGGCGGCGCAATTTGCTGCTTTTGATTTTCATGAACGCCTTGGTCAGCGTCAGGCCGTCCGAGGTGGCGAGAAAATCCGACACATAGGCCGGCGACGGCGCTTCGCCCATGCCGGCGCCGTTATGGCCCGGCAGACGCGGGCCGCCTTCGAAGAAGAACGACACCGGCACCTGCAGTAGGTTCGCGATGTGCTGCAGGCGGCTGGCGCCGATGCGGTTGGTGCCTTTTTCGTATTTTTGCACCTGTTGAAAAGTCAGGCCGAGCCCGTCGCCGAGCTTCTCCTGGCTCATGTTGAGCATCATCCGGCGCATGCGCACCCTGGCGCCAACATGAACATCAGTCGGCTCGGGAACTTTCTTTACCATTTCGAAGGGGTCCTATTCTCTCGCAACTTCAAGTTGTTAGCGTAAAGCCGCAGCATTCGATGGCATAGTGGCGGTTGCGGTCGCGGCGCCATCAGACCGCCTGGTTGTTTTATTCATTTCATCGCGTCACCAACCTGTCATTAAAGCAGGAGCGGTGTTTTGTTAGATGGCATCTAATGCGTCAGAATGGCCGCCACCCGGCATACGCGCACACGGCATCAAACCATGGCCCATACTGAACTTCGGCTATTTCGATATTTCGTGACGCTGTGCGAGGAAAAAAACTTCTCGCGCGCCGCGGAGCGTTTGGCGATCACCCCGCCGACACTGACGCACCAAATTCAAAAGCTCGAGAAGGAGCTCAACGTCCGCCTGCTCAACCGCAAGTCCACGATGAAGTTTCAGCTGACCGACGCCGGCACGCGGTTTCTCGAAAGCGCGCGCGACGTTTTGCATCGCGCCGAGGAAGCCGAGAAGACCGCACGCAAGGCGGCGCGCGGCGAGATCGGCCGGCTGGAAATCGGCTACATGATCGCGACCGCCTACTCCGGCTTGATCCAGCGCATCATCCGGAATTTCCAGAATTCCCATCACGGCATCGAAATCACCCTGCACCAGGTTTCGACGGTGGCGTTGGTCAATGAGATCGTCGGCAACGAGCTCGACGCCGGTTTTGCGCGCGTGCCCAAGCAATACCCTTCCGGCCTGAGCGGATTCCCGTTCTATCGCGCGCCGGTCATTCTGGCGCTGCCCAGCAACCACCCGCTGGCGCGCTTGCGCGGCGCGCTCAGCCCCAAGGCGCTGGCCGACGAGCCCTTCGTGAGCACGTCGATCGGATACGACCTGGCCTTTACCCGACATGTCGAGGCCATCGCCGAATTGGGCGGCTTCAAGCCGGTAATTTCCAAGCGCGCCGAGGATCTGACCACGGTGCTGACCTACGTGTCGCTCGGTTACGGAATTGCGGCGGTTTCCCCGACCATGGCAAACTGCCACGTCCCCAACGTGACGTTTAAAAAGATCGCGTCCAAAAACGCGCCGGAGGTGGAATTCGCCTTCATGTATCGCACCAATGAAAGCGCGCCCGCGACCCGCACTTTGATCGAGGCCATGCGCGTGCACAGTTTGAAAAAAGAAATGAAAAGCGATGCGTAAAATTCTTCTGCCGGGAATGCTGGCGCTTTTCATGATCCCCGCCATCGCCGCGGCGCAAGAATGGCCGGCCAAGCAGCCGATCCATGTCATCATATCGAACACGCCGGGCAGCGCGCTCGACGTCACCGCGCGCCTGGTGTTCGACCGGGTCGGGCGTCAGCTCGGGCAGACCGTCGTCGCCGAGAACCGCGCCGGCGCCGCCAATACCATCGGCGTCGCGGCGGTCGCCAAGGCCGATCCCGACGGCTACACCGTGCTGGTGACCACCTCGGGCATCGCGATCGCTCCCTATACCCACAAGAGCCTGCCCTACGACACGACACGCGATCTGCGCGCCGTCAGCGCGCTCGGCAATCTGACCAACGTGCTGATCACCCCGGCCGGACGCTTCAAGTCGCTCAAGGACCTGGTCGCCGCCGCCAAGGTCAAACCCGATGCGCTGGCCTACGCCTCGATCGGCCCCGGCAGCACCGGGCATCTGACGGCCGAACGGCTGGGCTTGAGCGCGGGCTTCAAGGCCCTGCATGTGCCGTTCAAGGGCACCGCCGAAGGCGTCGCGGATCTGGCCGCTGGCCGCGTCGACTTCTTCTTCACGCCGATCACCGCGGCGCTCGGGCTTATTCGCGAGCACAAGGTCGAAGCGCTCGCGATCGGCAGTTCGAGCCGCTCGTCGCTGCTGCCGGATCTGCCGACCACCGTCGAGGCCGGCTATCCCGATTCAGATTATAATTTCTGGATCGGCGTCTTTGTTCCGGCGGCGACGCCCGACCCGATTGTGGCGCGCCTGCACGAGGAAATAAAGAAAGCGCTGCAGGTGCCGGACGTGAAGGACAAGATTGCCAAATTCGGCGCCGAGCCGATGGACATGACGCTCGCCCAGTTCGACGATTATTTCAAAAAGGAGCTGGTCATCAACGAAGCGCTGGTGAAGGCCGCCAATATCCAGCCGCAATGATCAGAGCCGCGCCAGAAACTCGCTCACCAGCCGGTTGAAAGTTTCGGCCTGCTCCAGATTGATGTAGTGCCCACAATTCTCGATGCATTGATACTCGGCGTTGCGCAACGCTCGTGCAACGCGCGCGCAATCGTTGGCTTTGGCGATCGGGTCATTGGCGCCGGCGAGCACGAGCGCCGGCACATCGATGACTTTGAGCGAATCGAAAATATTCGATTCCGTCATGGCGCTATAGGCCTGCATATAACCCTCGGTCTGCGCCGAGCCGGCAAGGTCGACAACGCGCGCCACCAGGGCGGCGTTCGCCAAATAAGTCGAATTTCGCTGCTCCGCGAATTTGCGCTGCCCCAGGCTTTCCAGTTCGCCCCGCCGCACCGCGCGCAGCCGCGCGCGTTCGTCCGCCGCGAGATGGCCCATGCCGGTGACGCCGCAGGCGAACACCATCGCACCTATCAAACCCGGATTGGACTGCGCAAGATCGGCAAGAATGACTGTGCCATAGGATGTGGCGACGCCGACGGCGCGCGCGATCCCGAGCGCAGCCATGAATTTCCGCGCCAACGCGCTGTAATCGCGCGTCGCCGTAAACGGCTTTTCCGGCAGCTCGGAGCCGCCAAAGCCCGGCATGTCCCAGGCCACCACGCGATGGCTGCCCGAGAACGCCGCGAATTGCGGCTCCCACGATTGCGAATTTCCGCCCAGCCCGTGCAGAAAAACGATCGGCGGCCCGCCACCCACCTCGCGATAGGCGATCCGCCGTCCGTCGATGAGAAGCTGGTTCGGCGCGACGGCCATCGGCGCGTTACTTTTGCACGGCGTCGAACTGCTGGCGCGCATTCTGGATGGCGGGGCGATTCTTTCGTGCCCACGAGCCGAGTTCGCTCACCGGCTCGAGCAGCGAGCGGCCAAGCCGGGTCAACTCGTAATCGACCCGCGGCGGAATGGTCGGAAATACCGTTCGCGTCACCAGCCCGTCGCGCTCGAGCGCGCGTAGCGTCAACGTCAGCATGCGCTGCGAAATGCTGCCGAGCGCGCGGCGTAATTGGTTAAATCGCTTGGGGCCGTCTCCCAATGTGGAGACCACCAGCACGGTCCATTTGTCACCAACGCGCGAAAGTACCTCGCTCACCGCCCGGCAATCCTCGGGCACATGCAGGGTACTGGGTATGGAAACTGTGCCTTCTTGCGTGTTCTTGACGGTCATCTATCTAGCCTTGGTATCCATTCGTAACCAACAGCTAGAGGCTCCCATGACAAAATTCAAGCTCGGCGTCATCGTTGGCAGCAACCGCCGCGAATCCATCAATCGCAAGCTGGCGCAGGCGATTGTGCGCCTCGGCGGCGATCAGTTCGCAGCCAAATTCATCGCCATCGACGACCTGCCGATCTACAACCAGGACTTCGAAAACCCGGTCCCGGCGCCGGTCGCCCGTTTCAAATCCGAGGTCGAGGCTTCCGACGCGCTTCTGTTCGTCACCCCCGAGCACAACCGCTCGCTGCCGGCGGTACTCAAGAACGCGATCGATTGGGGTGGCCGGCCCTATGGTAAGACCTCATGGCCCGGAAAGCCTGCCGCCGTCACCGGTACCTCGCCCGGCGCCATCGGCTCGGCCATTGCGCAGCAGCATCTCAAAACGGTGCTCGCCAACCAAGGCCTGCATATCCTCGGCGGCGAAGCCTATATTCTGTTCAAACCCGACCTGGTCGACGCGCAGGGCAACGTCACGGATGAATCCGTGCGCACATTCCTCAAGACATTTATTGGTCAGTTCGCAACCTTCGCCGCGCGCTTTGCGCCCGCAAGCGCGCAAGCCGCGGCCTGACCCATCCAGTCATGCGCAACCCCTCGGTTGTCGGCTATGCTTGCCGGCCACCAGGGAGACCGCATGTCAGCGTTACGCATCTACGGCATCGCCCGCACCCGCGCCTTCCGCGCGCTCTGGATCGCGATGGAGCTGGGGCTGGACTACGAGCACTTCCCGATCGAGATCGGCGTGGCCGGCGCGCGCGCGCCGGAATTCCTCAAGATCAACCCGAACGGGCGCCTGCCCTTCATCGACGACGACGGCTTTGTGCTGTTCGAGTCGCTGGCGATCACGCTCTACCTGGCCAAGAAGCATTCGCCCGGCAAACTCTATCCCGCCAAGCTCGAAGACGAAGCCCGGACGTGGCAATGGACCTCCTGGGCGCTCAACGAGGTCGACCGCGGCGTCAATATCTGGTCGCTGCACGCGGTCCGCCTGCCCGCTGCCGACCGCGATGTCGTAAAGCGTGACGAGGCGCTGAAAGTTATCGCGGCGCCATTCAAGGTGCTCGACACGGCCGTCGCCAAGCAGCCATATCTGCTTGGCAACGACTTCACCGTGGCCGACCTGAATGTGGCCGCCGTCATCAGCCGCGCCATCGACATGGATTTGTCGGCGGTGCCGAACCTCAAAGCCTGGCTGACGCGCTGTCTCAATCGTCCGGCCGCGCGACAGGCGCTGTCGCTCAAGACCAAGGCCGACAACGATACGCCGGCCGAAGTCACCCAGCGCATCGCCAAGCTTAACCGGCTGTAGCGCTCAATACGTCGCTTTGCCGTCGATCACGTCCTTGAGCTGCTTGTATTCGGTGCAGTCGGCATTGCCGCACAACAACTTGACCTTTTGCAGATCGTCTTCGGCCTTGAGCCTGTTGCCCTGTTCCATCTGCCACATGCCGTAATACGACCAGGTGCGCACGTGGTTGGGATCGGCGGCGAGCGCGCGCTCGTACCAGACCTTCGACTCGTCGTAGCGGCCGAGCCTGCGGTTGGCGTAGCCGATATAATTGGCGACGTCGGGATGCTCGTCGCGGCCGAGCGCATGCAGCGCCACGATGCCGGCTTCGTAGCGTCCCGCCATGATCAGTTCATAGGCGGCATGATAGCCGCGCATGAATTGCTCTTGCGCCAGCGCCCGTTCCGGCTGCGCGATGGCGCCGGTTTTGTCATCCCCCTTCTTGCTCTTCTTCTTGTGGGACTTCTGGTCGTCCTGCTTGATCGGATCCGGCGGATCTGGCCAGGGCGTCGCGGCGGCGAGCGCGGGCCGTGCGCCGAGCGCGGCCATCAGCAACACGGCGGACGCAACGATTGCAACACGATGAAGCGCCAGATTCACATTCGATTTCATGGGCCACCTCGTCTGCTTGGACTGGGCCTGCGAACGATACGCCGAAACCAGCCGATGCAGAGAAAACACCTCGTGATCGGCCACTATTCCCGTCACCGGATCGCTTTATAAAGCCGCTGATCGTACAGGCTGCCACTCATCGGCAGCAGCGCATCGCGGAATTTGCGGGTGTGCGCGGCGGCTTCATGGGCCTCGAGCGCCGCCCTGCCGCGCCAGGCCTCGACCAGTGTCAAGTGATTGGGCCGGCTGGTCTGCTGCAACACATCGTAGCGCAGCACGCCGGCATCCTTGGCGCTGTCGGCGCTCAGCTGCTTGAGCGCGGCACGCCCCTCATCCTTCTTGGCGCCGATCAGATCGACATGGGTCAGCACATAAATGGCGTGTAGGCCCGCGGCCTTGCGCTCGCCGGCCGCGTAGCCGCTGTGCGCGCGTGCATCGATCGGCGCTGCCAGCAGCGGCTTGAATTTGTCGTAAATCGATTTGGCGTCTGCGGCCTCCGCGTGGCTCGCCTGCGCCTTGGCGTCTTGCCATTTTTCCACAATAGCGAACTGCCCTGTCCGGTCGATGCGCTGGAGGATGTCAAAGCCGCCATTGCCGGCTTCCTTGCGGCCGGCGTCGCGCAACGCACGCAGCAGCGGCAGCGCCGCCGTCCGTGCCGATGGCGCAACCTCGATATAACTGACGACGTAGGTCGCATCCTGGGCTTGGGCAAACCCGGTCAGTCCGAGCGCCGTGGCGGCGCACAACAGACGTAATGTCCTCATCGGCGTCTCCCGGAAACGTCGCGCTCTTGTATTATACAGGCAGATGGACGATTTTATCGTGTCTTGAGAAAAACACCGGGGCGCTGTCATTCTCATGATTCTGCTTTATGCCCTTGCACTCTACCTAGCGATTGGCCTGGTCGCGGGTGCCGCCTTCGTGATTGCCGGCGTCGTACAGTTCGCGCATGCGCCCGTCACGCTGGGCGCGCGCATTCTTCTGCTGCCGGGCGCGACTTTGTTGTGGCCTTACATCGTCCACCAATGGTTCAAATCGCGGCGCGCGCCATGAGGCGGTCGCAACGCTTTGTCCATCGTGTCGTTTGGCCGGTTCTGCTGCTGTTGCTCGTCGTCGGAATTACGCTGGCGCTCGATTTTCGCGAGCCGCCGTGATGCTCGTCCGAGGAGCATAAGATGAGCGTCGGCTTCCGCGCCGTGCAGTGGAACCGGAACAAGCTGGTCTATGACGGCATCATGCTCGCCGCCGTCGCGGCCTTCCTCACTGCCTTTGCCGCCATCTACTGGCAATGGCATCCGCCAAAGGATCTGCCGCACGCCATCCGAATATGGATTCGCGCGTTCGGCACCTGCGCCTTTCTGATGATCACGATCGTCCTGATGATCGGCCCGCTGGCGCGGCTCGACCGCCGCTTCCTGCCGCTGCTTTATAACCGCCGGCACTTGGGCGTTCTCACTTTTCTGGTCGCGCTGACGCATTTCTGGCTGCTGCTCGAATGGTACATCGTGCAGAACGGCCTGCCGCACCTAGCCAAGGAATTGACCACCTGGAAGAACTATCTCGAGCTGTCCGACTTTCCCTATGGCTCGCTCGGCATCGCGGCGCTGCTGATTTTGCTGGTGATGGCCGCCACCAGCCATGACTTCTGGCTGATGTTTCTTTCGCCGCGCATCTGGAAGGGCCTGCACATGGCGCTCTACGCCGCCTATGGGCTGGCGGTGATGCATGTCGCGATCGGCATCATGCAGGAAGAGCAAACGATTTTGATCCCGCTGATGCTGGTCGGCAGCCTCGGCGCGGTCGGGCTCTTGCATCTCGCCGCCGGCTGGCGCGAACGGGCCGCCGACCGAGGCTCCGCTGCCACCAACGATGGCTGGATTGTCGTCGGCCCGCCCGGTTCGATCCCGGACAAAGGCGCGCGCATCGTCGCGGCCAAATGCGGCGAACGCATCGCGGTGTTTCGCGACGGCGCGCAGATCGGCGCGCTCACGAATCTCTGCGCTCACCAGAACGGTCCGCTCGGGGAAGGCGCCATTATCGATGGCTGCGTCACCTGCCCCTGGCACGGCTACCAATACCGGCTGTCGGACGGCTGTGCGCCGGCGCCGTTCACCGAAAAACTCGTTACCTATCGGGTCAGATTCAATCGCGGCGCGGTCGAAGTCGATCCGCGCCCGCTTGCGCCCGGCACGCCGGCCGCGATCACAATTCCGCGCGAGGCGCTGTAAGCGGCACGAGTTCGGGGTACCATTGCGCCATGGCTGAAACCGCAAAAGACAACTGGCTGGATCTCGGCAGCGTCGAGGATCTGTCCAAGGCGCCGCTGATGCACGTCAGCGCCCTGAAGCGTGAGCTCGCGGTCTCGCACAAGGACGGCACGTTCGGCGTCGTTTCGAACACCTGCAACCATGCCGGCGGCCCGCTCGGCGAAGGCCGCCTCGACGGCGATTACATCGTCTGCCCGTGGCACAACTGGAAATTCCACCGCTGCAACGGCCTCGGCGAGCCGGGCTTCGAGGAAGACCGCGTGCCCGCCTACCCGGTCAAGGTCGAAAACGGCCGCGTGCTGGTCAACATCGCCGCCGCCAGCAAGCGCGGCAAGAAACCGCACCCGCCGCATCCGCTGTCGCGCAAGGTCGAGCGCGCCGCCGGCCCGTTGCGGCTTGCCGGCATCGCGACCACGGCGATGGATGCCGCCAATCCGCGCTTTTCTGGCTCCGATCACTTGCTCGATCACGCCTTGAAGGAGGCCAAGGATCTCGGCGCCGAGACGCGGCTGATCCGGCTCAACGATCTCAAATTCCGCGCCTGCGAGGGCTACTATTCGAAAGCCGCGCAAGCCTGCACCTGGCCCTGCTCGATCACGCAGATGGACGACAAGGATCAGATGGATCAGGTCTACGAGGCGCTGGTGCACTGGGCCGACGCAATTGTGATTTCAACGCCAATAAGATGGGGCGCGGCCTCGTCGCTTTATTTCAAGATGGCCGAGCGGCTCAATTGCGTGCAGAACGCCGTCACCATCCGCAACCAGGTTTTGATCCGCAACAAGGTCGCGGGCTTCATCATCGTCGGCGGTCAGGACAACATCCAGTCGGTCGCCGGCCAGATGCTGGGCTTCTTTGCGGAACTCGGCTTCATCTTTCCGCAATTCCCCTACATCGCGCATTCGCGCGGCTGGTCGCATGAGGACATGGAGCGCAACGTCGAGATCGTGCGCGATTCCAAGGAACTCGCCGAAGGCGCCGCCATGCTGGCCAAGCGCTGCCTCGATCTCGCGGCCCATCTGATCGCAAGCGATGAAGCCCCGACCTCGATCGAGCGCGGCGGCCGCAAGGCCTATACCATCACAAGCGCCACGCCTTCGGATATGTGAACGCCGCGCCCGTTCCCCGACATTTCAGTCGATATTGAAATATCTCTTGACGGCCGCTATTATTTCAAGAATACTTGAAATATGAAAAAACGTGACGCGGTCGCCGTTTTGTCCGCGCTGGCGCAGGATAACCGGCTCGACGTATTCCGCCTGCTGGTCGAGGCCGGTCCCGTGGGCATGCCGGCCGGCCATGTCGCGGCGAGTCTCAAGCTGCCGCCGAGCGCGCTGTCGTTTCATCTCGACCGCCTGCGCGACGCCAGCCTCGTCACGGTCCGCCGCGACGGTCGCTCGATGATCTATGCGGCGCGCTTCGAGGCGATGGACCAGTTGGTGTCCTACCTCACCGATCACTGCTGCGAGGGCCGCCCCGAACTTTGTAGGCCGAAACAACGAAATGCCGCGCGACCCGGCGGCCAAAAAGCTGCAACGGCACGAGCGTAGAAGACACGCCATGTCCGACCGTCCGTTCAATGTCTTGTTCCTCTGCACCGGCAATTCCGCGCGTTCGGTCATCGCCGAGGCGATCCTGAACAAAGTCGGCGCCGGCAAATTCCACGCCTTCAGCGCCGGCAGCCAGCCGAAGGGCCAGGTGCATCCCGAAACAATCCGGCTGCTGCAAAGCCTCGACTTCGACACCTCGCGCTTCCGCTCCAAGTCGTGGAACGAATTCGCCAAGCCCGGCGCGCCCGCCCTCGATTTCGTCTTCACGGTTTGCGACGACGCCGCCGGCGAGACCTGTCCGTTCTGGCCGGGCCAACCGATGACGGCGCATTGGGGCATCCCCGATCCGGCCGCGGCGCAAGGTTCGCCCGCCGAAATCGCGCTCGCCTTCAAGGATGCCTATCGCATGCTGTCGCAGCGCATCGGCGCCTTCGCCGCGCTGCCGATCCGCGCGCTCACCCACCTCAGCCTGCAAGCCAAGCTCAACGAAATCGGCCGCATGGCCGGCGCGACCGCAACGGTCAAAGAGCCGGGCTGATGCCACCTTCCCTCGCGCGCCGCGCGGCGTCCGAATTTCTCGGCACCGCTTTCCTGCTCGCTGCCGTGGTCGGCTCCGGCATCATGGCGCAGCGCCTTGCCGGCGGTAACGTCGCGCTGGCGCTGTTGAGCAACACGCTGGCGACCGGCGCCATTCTCACCGTCATCATTCTGGTGTTTGGCCCGGTGTCGGGCGCGCACTTCAATCCCGCCGTCAGCATTGCTTTCGCCTTGCGCGGCGAACTGCCGTGGCGGACGGCGGCGATCTATATCGCCGTCCAGGTGCTCGGCGCGATCGTGGGCGTCTGGCTGGCGCACTTGATGTTCGAACTGCCGGTGTGGCAATTCTCCACCAATGTCCGCACGGGCGCCGGCCAATGGCTGGCCGAGGCCGTCGCCACGTTCGGATTGCTGCTGACGATTTTCGGCCTGGCCCGCAACCCCGCCGCGGTGCCTTACGCGGTCGGCCTCTATATCACGGCGGCCTATTGGTTCACGGCCTCGACCTCGTTCGCCAATCCGGCCGTCACCATCGCGCGTTCGCTGTCGGAAACCTTTGCCGGCATCGCGCCATCCGGCGCACCGGCTTTTATCGCCGCGCAATTCGCCGGAATGCTGGCCGCCCTCGCGGTCTCACGCTGGCTGTGGCGAAGTTAGTCCTCAAAGCCGCCGTTCGGTGGGCTTCCGCCCACTGCCCTCTCAATGTTAGCCTCAACCGCCGGTATGGCAGCTAAAGGCGTCCGCATTTCCGGGGCAACGGAAGGCGGCATCGCCGTTTGGGAGGACAACAATGGCCAGAGGGAAATCACCGAAAGCGACAGCATTGCTATTGGGCGGCCTGCTCGCCGCCGCACTCAATGTCGGAACGAGCGCGCGTGCCGAGGAGCTGCGCATCGGCTTCATCGCGCCAATGACCGGCATTTTCGCCCAGGTCGGCAAGGACATGGTCGACGGATTCCAGATGTATCTTGACGAACACGGCAAAAAGCTGGGCGGCACCGACGTCAAATTCATCGTCGAGGACAATCAAGGCAAGCCGGACGCCGCCGTCACGAAAGCCAAGAAGCTAGTGCTGTCGGATAATGTGCAGATGTTCATCGGCGGCGTGCTGGCCTCGACCGGCTACGCGCTGGCGCCGGTCAGCACGCAGGAAAAGACCATCTACATTGCCTCGATCCCGGCGGCCGACGACCTCACGCAACGCCAGCTCGACAAATATCCCTACTTCCTGCGTACCGGCTGGTCGTCATCGCAGCCCAACCATCCATATGGCCAATGGGCCTGCGACCAGGGCTACAAGAAGATTGTGGCCGTCGCCGCCGATTACGCCTTCGGATACGAACAGGTTGGCGGGTTCCAAAAAACCTTCGAGGATTGCGGCGGCAAGATCATCCAGAAGATCTGGCCGCCGCTCGGCACCAAGGATTTCGGGCCGTTCATCCCGACCATCAAGGCTGACGCCGACGCCGTGTTCTCGATGATGGTGGGCCCGATGTCGCTGCAATTCCCCAAGCAGCTGCGTGCGGCCGGTTTCAAGAAGCCGATCCTCGGCGGCGGCACGAGCTATGACGAGTTCGCGCTGCCGTTCATGGGCGACGAAGTGGTCGGCGACGTGTCCGCGCTGCAATATTCGGCCGCGCTGACGACGCCTAAGAACGAAGCCTTCGTGAAGGCCTACCGCGCCAAGTATGGCAAGGTGCCGTCCTACTTCTCGGAGAGCAATTACACCACCGCCGAACTGATCGACCTCGCCATGAAGAAGAGCGGCGGCAAATGGCCGGGCGCCGAGCAATTCATCAAGACCTTTGTCGCTCTGAAAATCGATGCGGTGCGCGGGCCGGTTTCATTCGACGACATGCGCAACCCGGTGCAGAACATCTATATCAAGAAGGTCGAGAAGAAGACGATGTTCGGCTACGACAAGCCCGAGCTCTGGAATACCGTGATTAAGACCTATCCGAACGTCAGCCAATTCTGGACCTACGGCAAGGCGAAATTCCTCGAACAGCCGGTGTACAGCCGGGACTTCCCGCCGTGTAAATATTGCGAATAGTTCGCGATATTGGATTGATTCACAAAGAAAGACCCCGGCCGGCGCGCCGGGGTTTTACGTTTCGAGGCGCGGTCATAGAGTTGCGGTTCATGATTCAAACGGCTAAGAATTTCTACACAATCGCTACAATTAATTGAAAGAACTCAACTAATGCCAGTGCAGGTTGCGAAGCCCCGTACGGCGCACACCACGTCGTTGCCTCGCACGCGCAGAAAAGGTCCCGATCCCCGCGACATCGAAGTTGGACAACGCGTCCGTGCCCTCAGGCTTGAGCGGGGTATGTCGCAAACCGCGCTCGCCACAAAGCTGGGGCTGACCTTTCAGCAGGTGCAGAAATACGAGAAGGGCTCCAACCGGATCAGCGCGAGCCGTTTACAGGCCATTACCGAGATCTTTCAGGTGTCGATCGGCGACCTTTTTTCGCCATCGGCATCGAAGTCGCAACACCAGAACAGTATTTACGAATTGGTCGATTCAGCCGCCGCCTTGCGCCTGCTTCGTGCCTACACCCGCCTACCCTCCAAGATGAAGCAGCCTTTGGTGCAAATGGCTGTCGCCATGGCGGGCGACGAGTAGCCTTACTCCGCCGGGATCGGCGTCGCCGGCGCCTGCGGTGCTTCGGCGGCCGGGGTCGGCGGACCCTTGAGCATGCGCTCCTCCATCGAGATCAGGAATGCCATGCCGAAGGCGATCACCAGACCGCAGGCCATAAACACGAAACGAAACGCGTAGCTCAGCTCGTTCGCCGACGCCGCGCGCGCCAGCATTTCAACCGACATGCCGGTGCCGCCGCCAAGGCCGCCCAGCACGATCGCGCCCAGCACGGCGACCACTAGCGCGGAGAACAGCGAGCGGAAAAAGTTCGCCGCCCCGGTTGCCACGCCCATCTGGTGCTGCGTTACCGCGTTTTGCATGCAGACCGTGGAAATCGGGAACAGCGTGCCCAGCCCCGAGCCGATCACGGTCAGCAACAACAACACCAGCACCGTCGGCATCGAGGCCGGCCAGATCGCCAGCGCCGCCAGCGCCATGATGGTCAGCACCAGCCCGATCAGCGGCATGCGCTTATAATGAGTGACGTGCATCATCAGCCGGCCGGTGATGGTCGAGAACAAAACAGTCGCGCCCATCAGCGGGATCAGCGCCAGGCCAGATTGACTGGCGGACAGATGCAGCACCACCTCGAAATAAAGCGGCACAAAAATCGTCATGCCGACCAGCGTCGCCATGGCGCAGGAGCCGGCGAGCGCGGCGCAGCGCACCACCGGATTGCCGAGCACGGCGAGCGGCAAAAACGGCTCGGCCGTCATCACCAGCCGCCAGGCGAACAGGCCCCACAGCACCGCCGAAATCAGCAGCAGCGCGCCGAACTGCGGCGAGATCCACTCGAAACGCCGCCCGCCCCAGGACAGCGCCAGCAGCAGCGCGATCGCCGCCGACATCATCAGCAGCGCGCCGATCACGTCGAGCCGGTGTTTGCGCGGCTGATAGGGCACGCGCTTGAGCACGTTGGAGGTCATGCCCAATGCGGCGAGCCCAAGCGGCAAATTGATCCAGAAGATCAGCGACCAGTCGAGATGCTCGGTGAGAAAGCCGCCGAGCACCGGCCCGCCGACCGAGGAGGTCGCAAACACCGCGCCGATATAACCCTGGTAGCGGCCGCGCTCGCGTGGGCTAACGATGTCGGCGATGATGGTCTGCGCCAGCGCCATCAAACCGCCGCCGCCGAGCCCTTGCACGGCGCGGCCGAGCACCAGCGCCGTCATGCTCGGCGCCATGGCGCAGGCGATCGATCCGGCGACGAAAATGACGATGGCGATCAGCATCATCACGCGCCGGCCGTGAATGTCGGACAGCTTGCCGTAAAGCGGCGTCACCGCGGTGGCGGTGAGCAGGTAGGCGGTGACCACCCAGGATAGGTCGCCCAAATTCGAGAAGTGCCGGCCGATGGTCGGCAGCGCGGTGGCGACGATGGTTTGGTCGAGCGCGCCGAGGAACATCGCCATCAAAATGCCGAGCACGATGGCGCGCACTTCCGGATGCGTAAGCGGGCGCGGCTGGGCCTTCGATTTGGCGGATTTGGCGATCATGCGTTCGGCTCGCGCGCTTGATGCCGCTAAGCCCGCGCCTTGGCAATGGGGGCGGCTGCGGAGGTGCTATGCTCCCGCGTGTCGAATCCACCGGACGCCAGACCTGACATGAGAACGCTCGCCGCCGGTTTCGGTTTCGTGTTGGTGCTGCTGGCCTCCCCGGCACGCGCCGAACCGTTGCCCGCAAGCTTTGTTTATCTGAGCGACGTCGATCCGAGCATCGCCCAGGACATGCGCTATGCCAGCTCCGACAATTTCACCGGCCATCCGCTGCCCGGCTATGGCCCCGGCGAATGCGTGCTGCGGCGCGACGTGGCGCAGGCGCTCGCCAAAGTGCAGGCCGATCTGGCGCGCCAAAATCTTGGGCTGAAAGTCTATGACTGCTACCGCCCGACCCGCGCGGTGCGCGCCTTCGCGCGCTGGGCGCGGCAAAGCGACGACGGCGCGACCAAACGGTTCTATCCAAAGCTAGACAAGCGCACGCTGTTTGACGGCTACATCGCCGCGCACTCGGCGCATTCGACCGGCAGCGCCGTCGACCTGACGCTGGTGCCACGCCCCACCCCACCGGCGCCGCCCTACGATCCGCGCGCGGCCTACGGCGCCTGCACTGCGCCGGCCGACAAACGCGCGCCCGACACGTCGCTCGACATGGGCACCAGCTTCGACTGTTTCGATGCCAAGAGCACCGCTCTCTCCAGCACCACCACGTCCGAGCAAAACCACCGGCGCGTGATTCTGCTCGAGGCCATGCGCAAGCGCGGCTTCCACAATTATTTCCGGGAATGGTGGCACTTCTCGTTTGGCGCGCGCGGGCCGGCTTTCGATTTCCCGATCGGGCCGCGCTCTTCTTCTACCTCCCCCTAACAGGGGAAGTCGCCCGCCGTAGCCCGAAGGGCGAAGGCGTAGCGGGTGGGGGTGGCGGCCGCGCGCCCTTTGTCACCTTCCCCGGCGAACCGAACCCCCTTCAGCGCCTACGCCGTTTCGGCGCCCGGGCGGCCTTCGGGATTTTGCCAGGCCATGAAACGATAAAATCCTCCAGCCGGTCGTCCGGCACGTCCTTCTCGCTCGCCGAGACTCGCCCGCGCACCGAGACGCCGGCCGCGTGCACCGTATCCGGGTCGCCGGAGATGAGCGGGTGCCACCAGTAAAGATCGCGCCCCTCGGCTACCAGGCGATAACCACAGGTCGGCGGCAGCCAGGAGAGCCTGCGCACATTGCGCGGGGTCAGCCGCACGCAGTCCTTCACCTTGGCCTGGCGGTGGGCGTAATCGGTGCAGCGGCAGGTGTCGCCGTCGAGTAACCTGCAGCCGACGTCGGTGAACACGGTGCGGTTGGTGTCCTCGTCGATCAGCTTGTTCAGGCAGCAGCGGCCGCAGCCGTCGCACAGGCTCTCCCATTCGCGCGGGCTCATCTCGCCCAAGGTCTTGGTGCGCCAGAACGGGGCTTTTTCGTCGTCGGGCTTGGGTGCCGTCATGTGGTTCCTTGCAGGCCGCGTTGTAGCCCCTGAAAGCGATTCCGTCATGGCGGGCCTCTTCCTTCGCCTCTCCCATAGAGAGCTCGACGCGCGCAGCGCGTCGGGTGAGGGTTTACAGCCTATCGGGAACTTAGACCCCCTCACGCCACCCCCCCCCAACGGGGAGAGGGAGTAGAAATAGGGCCATTTTGGCCGCAATTTGCGTTCACCTTGGCCCGGTATAAAGCCGGCCGGTGGCTTGGCCGCCGTCTGCCCGATCGGGTAAAATCAGGCCCCGGCGCCGTTTGCGCCCGCCCCGACATAGCGAGCTGCCTTGCGCGACCTGTTTCCCGAGGACTGGAAGCCGAAAATCAAGAAGCTGATGCTGGGCTTCGACGCCCGCGTCGATTCCGGGCTGTTCCACGGCTTTACCGGCCTGCGCGAGACCTATGAGCGGTTTTCCACCTTCATGGACCGCTTCCACGTCGCCGGCTGGGCGCGCTGGCTCAACGAGATCATCTCCGAAGGCGCGACGCTGGGCGCGGCCGGCGCCATTCTGATGCTGGCGCTCGCGGTGCCAGCCTTCCGCGAGACCTCGGACGACGACTGGCTGAAAAAGTCCGAGCTCGCCGTCACCTTCCTCGACCGCTACGGCAACGAAGTCGGCTCGCGCGGCATCAGGCACAACGATTCGATCCCACTCGACCAATTTCCCGACAACCTAATCAAGGCCGTGCTCGCTACCGAGGATCGCCGCTTCTACGACCATTTCGGCATTGATCTCGCCGGCACCGCGCGCGCCTTCGTCACCAACGCCAAGGCGGGCGGCGTGGTCCAGGGCGGCTCGTCGCTGACGCAGCAGCTCGCCAAGAACCTGTTTTTGAACAACGAGCGCACGCTCGAGCGCAAGGTCAAGGAAGCCTTCCTGGCGATGTGGCTGGAAGCGCGCCTGACCAAGAACGAGATTCTCAAGCTCTACCTCGACCGCGCTTACATGGGCGGCGGCGCCTTCGGTGTCGATGCCGCGGCGCAGTATTATTTCAACAAATCGGCGCGCGATGTGAATCTCGCCGAAGCCGCGATGCTCGCCGGTCTGTTCAAGGCGCCCTCGAAGTTCTCGCCCAACGTCAACCTGCCGGCGGCGCGCGCGCGCGCCAACGTGGTGCTGGATAATCTGGTCGAGGCCGGATTCATGACCGAGGGTCAGGTGTTCGGCGCCCGCCGTAACCCCGCCACCCCCGTCGACCGCCGCGACGACCACGCACCCAACTATTATCTCGATTGGGCGTTCGACGACATGAAGAAGCTCGTCGACACGTTTCCGAAGTCGATGATCGAGCGCGTGTTCGTCGTGCGCACCGCGCTCGACAACAATCTTCAGAACGCTGCCGACCAGGCGGTCGAAAATTCGCTGCGGCAATACGGCCAGGAATACCACGCCGGACAGGCAGCGGCCGTGCTGATGGACGTCGACGGTTCGGTACGCGCCATGGTCGGCGGGCGCGACTACGGCGCCAGCCAGTTCAACCGCGCTACCGACGCGATGCGCCAGCCGGGCTCCTCGTTCAAGCCGTATGTTTATGCCACCGCGCTCGAACACGGCTTCAAGCCAAGCTCGATTGTCGTCGACGCGCCGATCTGCCTCGGCAATTGGTGTCCGCACAATTACGGCCATGGGTATGGCGGGTCGATGACGCTGATCACCGCGCTCACCCATTCGATCAACACCATTGCGGTGCGCCTGTCGGTTGCCGTCGGCGACGGCAATCCCAAGCTCGGCCGCGCACGCATCATCCAGACCGCTCACGACATGGGCATCACCACCCCGCTGCCCGACACGCCGTCGCTGCCGATCGGCGCCGACGCGGTGAAGCTTCTCGACCACACCGGCGCCTACGCCACATTCCCCAATCTCGGCAAGGCGGTGAAACCGCACGCGGTTCTTGAGGTGCGCACCGGCGCCGGCGACCTAGTTTGGCGCTACGACCGCGACGGCCCGAAGCCGAAGCAAGTGCTGCCGCCGAGAGTGGCGCAAGACATGATCACCATGATGAACAGCGTCGTCGAAAACGGCACCGGCAAGCGCGCGCGGCTCGATGGCATCATCGCGGCCGGTAAAACCGGCACGACCAACGCTTATCGCGACGCCTGGTTCATGGGCTACACCGGCAATTTCGTCTGCGGCGTCTGGTTCGGCAACGACGACTATCAGTCGACCAATCGCATGACCGGCGGTGCGTTGCCGGCGATGACGTGGCACACGATCATGGCCTATGCGCATCAAGGCATCGAAATCAAACAGCTCCCGGGCATTACCGTGCCGACGGTGCGCCAGCAGCCGCTCGTCGCTGAAAACAAAACGAAATCCAGCGAACCGCCGCCACCGCCGCGTCCGACCGTGCTCACCAAGCGCGGAGCCGACATCCTCGTCCGCGTTGAACGGATGATGGATGACGCCAACCGGGCCATGGGGCCACCGCGCCCGATCGTCTCCACCAACAAGGAGAAACAAGCGGGGGCGCCGCAAAAAGGTGACGCGCTCGCCGCTTCGTTGGAAGGGCATGCCTTCGGTAGCCGGAACTGATTAGCCGCCTGCCTGCGGCCGGCGTAGTCTCCCTCACGCGAATCAACACAGTCCCCCTCTCCGCCAGCGGATCGAAACGTGCGGTTGCTTCTCGGATCGCTGTTTGCCCTCGTCGTGGCCGCCATCGTCGGCCTCGGCGCGACTTATCTTGCGCTCACCCGCGGCGCCGCTTTTGGCCCCCTGACGATCGGCAGTTGGACAGCCTGGCCGAAAACCGGCACCGCCGACGCCGATCCTTACGCGCGGGCATCGATCGCGCGCATCGGCCGGCTACCGACCGCGCTGGGCGACGGGGTGGCTTTTACGGCCTCGACCGACGATAGAGGGCGCCTGCTCGACGGGCGATGCGATGTTGTGCTGGCCGGCATCACACCGGCGGCCCGGTTCTGGACGGTCACGCTGTACAATCCCGATGGCGAATTGGTCGCTAATTCGGTCAACCGCTTCGGCTTCACCAGCCAGGAAATCGTCCGCCACGCCGACGGCGGTTTCGAGATCGTGGTGACGCCGCGCGCCAATCCGGGCAATTGGCTACCGACCGGCGGCGTCGAGCGTTATGTCCTCGTGCTGCGTCTCTACGACACGGCCGTTGGCGTCTCGACCAAAGCCGGCCGTGAAGTCCCGATGCCGGCCGTGACGATCAGGAGTTGCCCATGATCCGGTGGCTGCTGTTGGCTTTTGGCGGCGCATTGCTCGGCGGCATCGTGCATCTCGCGACAATCATTATGCTGCCGCGGACCGCGACGCAGGACGCCTATTCACGGTTGGCGCCGGGCGCCCCGGTCAACACCGTCGCCGCAGTGCCGGCGCCGACGCCGGAATCCGCGCCGATGCCGTTCATGGATCCGGCTTTTGCCAGCGCCGTTTGCCGCTACGACCTGTCGCAGGGTCCTTTGAAACTCAGCGTGCCGGTCAGTCTCGCCTACACGTCGGTGTCATTTTATACGCGCTATGACGTCGCCTATTACGCCATTAACGACCGCGCGGCCGGCAGGCGCGTAATCGAGCTCGATTTGATGACCGCCGATCAGCACAATCAAATGCCGGAAGATGAGGAGATTACCGCCGCCGACCGGCTGATCGTAGAATCGCCAACGCTCACCGGCTTGATCGCGATCCGAGCGCTGGCACCGGAGCCCGGACTCATGTCGATGGCGCAAAGCGCAATCGCCGCCGCTAAATGCGTGCGTGCGGAAGATCCGAAGCCTGCAAGATAATCAACGGACAGTGGCGAGGTTTTGCTCGCGCACCCAGGTCGGCGCCGGGGCCCGGTAGCGTTCGATCATGCCTTGCATCTGAGTGATCGCGCGCTCGACATCGACCGCCATTGGCGACGGTGTGGCGATTACCAGGCGCTCCAGCGCGTAGTGATAAGACGCGGCGCGCTGCATCAGTTTCGCGTGCACCAAGGCAACGATCGACTGGTTTTCGCGCATGCGCTTTTGCGCATTTTGCAGCTCTTTCGGCGACACGGCGGAAACATAGGCCATACTCTTTTGCCGCTTCTGATCCATATCGAGCACGCGCCCGGCCGCTTCGAAGAATTGCGGCATGCGCGCAATATCATTGCGAATGTCGTCAGTGAGCTGGGCGTAGCGCGCGGTGGGCGAGCGAAACTCGGACGACAGCAGGCATTTCGCATAAAGCGCGCGATCGACTGTGCGGCGATCGGGTTTGATCCCGCCATATTCCGCGGCGACCGAATACCATTGCTGGCGCTCGTAAGGCGCCTCGATCAGCGAATAAGACAAGTCGCGCAGCGCGCGCTCGTCGTCGGTGAGGTCGAATTTCGACGGCACCGAACCGGTGGCATAGGGCCCGACCCAATCGTGGACGTTGTCGCCCACCAGATACGGCTGCACCTCGCCGAAATCGCCGTTAGGCGTGCCACATCCGCCGAGCAGCGACACCGCTGCAAGCGCCAAAACGCGTCGGCGCCAGATCAGCGCCTGCGAAAGCGGTGGCGGCGGATGTCTCATCGAAGGCTCGAGGCCTGGTTAAATTCAGCGCGCCACGCGGCGGCGGCGGCGGCGGCGGCCGGGTGTATCGCCGGTGTTCGGTTCGAGGCCGTTGGAACCGTCCGGACTACGTTCGACGCGAATCACCGGAAGAATGATGACGGTCGCCGGTTCCGTGCTGGCATCGACATACTTTCCGCCGCGCGCGTAGCCCGCTTCGTCGGGAAATCGGATGACTTCGCCCATTGCAACCCCCTTGCCGCCTCGACGCAAAGCCTATTGCGAACCGCCGGGTCGGCGCCTTCATGCAATTAAACGGGCTGCAAGGTTAACGGTCCGCTAACGCGGCCCCACTAATGTGAACCCTGGTTCCCTCGTAATGCGTAGTGGTCATGCCGAAGCCGCCCAATTTTCCACCACTCGACAGTCTGGTCGACCTGGCATGCCGGGATGGCGTCGATATCCGGCCGACTCTGCTGCGCGTCGCCACCGACCTCTATGTCCAGAAGGCGACGCATAGTGCCGCAGAGGAAACACAATATGTCGAGCTGGCGCTCGGGCTAATCGAAGCGGTTGACGCGCCGACCCGCGCCGTGGTGGCCGCGAGGCTCTCAGCCTACCCGGCTGCGCCGGTGGCGATCCTTGCCATGCTCGGCGGTCCGTTGCCTCAAACGGGTGCGCAAGCACCGGCCCCGGCAAAGCCTCCGATGAAGCCGAGGAACGACCTGGTCGAATTGTTTTTTGCGGCCGACAGCGAAGAACGCCGTCTGATCCTGACCAATCTCGATGCCACGACGGGCACGCAGGCGCACCGCCGAACGCCGGCGTCGAACGAAGTAATCCGCCGGCTGGAAAATGCCGCCCTACAGCGCAACCCCAGCGAATTCAGCCGCATGCTTGAGCGGGCGCTTGGTATCAGCCGGGAGTTGGCCGAACGCATCGCGCGCGATCCGTCCGGCGAGCCGATCGTGGTCGCTGCCAGGGCACTCGGCATGAGCGACGCGGTGCTCCAGCGCATTTTGCTGTTCCTCAATCCGGCGGTCGGGCATTCGGTCGAGCGGGTCTATGATTTGGCCCGCCTCTATGACGACCTCACGCCGGCCGCAGCCGAACGGATGCTGGCGATTTGGCGCCAGCCGGACGCAAGGTCGCCGGACAAGCCGCAACCTACGCACGCGCCCATGTATTGGAACGACGAGCGCCGCGACGCCCGCTCACTGGCGACGCCTGCGCGCTATCGTTCCGACCGGCGCCGCATCGAGCAGCCGACGCGCGTCAAGAACGGCGATCCGCGCTAAGCCACGACATTGCCATCGAGGAAATTGCGCCCGGCGCGGTCCTCGACCTCGACAATCCAGACATCGGGGTCGAACCGGATCTCACGCGCCAGGCGCGCTTCAACATCGGCGTCGGGCACAGGTTTTCCGGCGCCCAGCACGACAGTGAAATTACGGTCGGCGGGTTGCGCCTCATCAAAGGTGGATTGCGAGGCCGGCCCATAGAGCGCGGCGGTGCCGTCGAGCCGGCTGATCTTGATGAACACCGCACCCGCCTCCTCGGCGCCATGCCGGCGCACCGCCGCGAAAACGCCTTCAACATTGCAGCGGCGCAGATAGGCCGCGACCCAGATGCCGGATTTCAGTCGCATGACCTTGAATAACACGAGGCCTGAACGGCCCGCTATTTATTCCAGCGGCCGGCCGGTTATGGCGGCGAGTTCCCGGACCAGTTGGTCGGAAATCTGGCCCGTCACCGGTAGTTTGCGATCCCGCTGGAATTTCTCGATGGCGCTTTGGGTCGCCGGATCGTAAATGCCGGTCGGCTTGATCTGTCCGTAGCCGAAATCGGTCAGCGCGCGCTGGATGGCGAGCACCTGCTTGGTCGGCGCGATCAATTCGGCGATCGGATCGTTGCGAACGGGTGCCGCGACCGGGGCGCTCTTGGCCTTGGGAGCTGACAGGACAATGGCGTGCAGCAAAGATTCGCTGGCGTCTGCGTTGATCTTCAGGCCGGTCGCCTGCACGAAATCGCGCGCCGCCGAATCGGTCTTGGCGCCCCAGATACCGTCGGCCGCCCCGTCATAGTAACCCTTGCGGCTCAGTTCGCGTTGAATGTCATTGATAATCTGCGCCTGGCTGCGCGCGACCGTCACCGGCGCGGCCGGCTCCACCACGCGCGGCCGCGGCAAAGCAGCCGGCGCTTCTTGAACTGCCGCCGGCCGTGTCGCGAAAATCGGCGATGGATGCGGGCCGCGCTGCAGAAACAGGGCATTGACGAAAATCGCGGTGACCGCGACCGTCGCCATCAGAATGCCGACGAATTCACGCGGATGCCGGCCAATGGCGCCCGCAATTCGACCGGCGCTGCCGTCAAAGTCAAAGATTGGCTCTCGGCGGCTGCGTCTACGCACTTTTCTTCACCTGTATAGTGGTCAAAGTGGCGAGTTCACGTACCCGCTCAGTGACCAGATTGATCGGTTCTGCGGCCCGGCGGGCGCCTTCGCCATCGATCGGCAAACGCACCGTCACCCGAGTGCCCTCGCCCAGCCGGCTGCGGATGTCCATATCGCCGCCGTGCAGACGCACCAGGCCCTTCACGATCGACAGACCGAGCCCGGTACCGTCATGCCGGCGGTCGTACGACGCCCGTGCCTGGAAGAACGCCTCGCCGAGGCGCGGCAGATCGGCCTCGCCGATGCCGACGCCGGTGTCCTCCACCGCAACCACAAGCTTGGGGCCATCGCACAGCGCGCTCACGCTGACGCGGCCGCCGCGCGGGGTGAATTTGATGGCATTAGAAACGAGGTTGATCAGAATCTGATTGACCGCCCTGCGGTCGGCCACGACTTCCGGCAAGTCGGCGGCGATGCGCATCTTGAGTTCGACGCCCGCTTCCTGCGCCTTGAGCACCAAGATGTCGCAGCAACTTCTGATCGCGCTACCCGGCGCAAACGGTTCCGGCGTGATTTCGAAATTCCCGCTCTCCATCTTCGACATGTCGAGGATGCCGTTAACGACCGAGAGCAAATGACGGCCTGACTCGTTGATCAGCTTGGCATATTCGGACTTGCGTGCCGGATCGAATTCCAGCTGGTCGTTCGCCAGCATATCGGAAAAGCCGATGATCGCGTTGAGCGGCGTGCGCAACTCATGGCTCATGGTGGCAAGGAAACGGCCTTTCGCACTGTTGACGCGCTCCGATTCGTCGCGGGCGATCTCAAGCGCGCGTTCCTGCACCTTGCGATCGGTGACATCGCGCAGTACGGCGACGAGTTCGCGATTGCCGGTAGCATTGTCGAGCGGACGACAGCGCATTTCGACCCAGGCAAAGTGGCCGCCTTGACGAACCGCATTATTGTCGCGGCGAATACGGAATTCGACCGAACGGTCCTCGCCGAGCGCAGCAGCGTCGGCCAGCGCTGTCAGATAAGCCGGACGGTCGGCCACGTGCACCCGGTCAAACAGGCCATGACCGGCAAGCTCGCCGGCGTGCACGCCAAACAGCGGTTCGGCCGCGGGTGATGCGAACAGCACATCGCCGTTGCGGCCATGCCGGGTAATGACGTCGGTCATGTTGCGCGCCAGCAGGCGATAGCGTTCTTCCTCGGCATTGAGCAGGCTTGCGCCGGTGCGCGTGAGCCGTTCGGCGCCAAACGCCAGGCCGGAGGCATAAAGCACCGCGGAAATGACGCCGAGCGCGCCCAGCATGCCGTGCACATTAACGACCGCCGGGGGCTGCAACCCAAGCATGTCGAGCGCTAGCAACAAACCGGCGGCGAGCAGCGCGAATAGTGACGCCAACGCCACCACCCGGCGCGAGACCGAGAACGAGGCTTCCAGCGGAACAACCACCAGCCAGATCGCGGTGAACGAGGCGATGCCGCCGGTGCGCCATGCAATGCCCGCGGCCAACCCCGCGAATGTCAGCGAAGACAGTATGTGCGCGGCGTCGTAGCGGCCCGTGCGCGACAGGAAATAGGCGATGACGATGGGCGCGATCAGCCAGCCGAAAACGGCCAGTTCGAGCGCGCTCGGCACGCCGCGAAACGCGATGTAGACCGGAAAGCAGGCCAGCGCCGCGAAGCTGCCGAACAGGCGCTGCGCGATGAAGGCGCGGTGGCGCGCCGCCGTCAACGCATCCTGCTGCGCCGACGGGTGCACCAGCGCGTCAATATAGTTCCGCACTGTCGTGAGGAAGCTCACGGTTCCTGTCCCACGCCTTGACCAGACGCGCCCCTTTTTTCGTGACGGAAATCGTAGCCAGACCCGCTTAAGCGAACGCTAAAACCGCAAGCCCGCGGCGGCTTGCGCTCCAATCCGGGGCGGCATCGAGTTCCATTCGGCGGGCATGGTGAAATTTGTATTGCCGCGCGGCAGCTCAAACACGAAAACCTCAAAAGTTACCGCTGCGGTAACCATGCGCAACGGTCTGGCGGCGCCCGCGGGGGCGCGTCGCACGCCGGCATCTAAAATTTTAATCGAATTCGACAATGTCGAATTTGACGAAAATTCGCCTCGCATTCGCGTCGATTTTGTCCAAAAACATCGCTTCAATGCGAACGACAGCTTCAAGCCTGTCTGGTACGGTTTGGTTTAAAGGCGGCGGAAAAGCCGTCGGGAATAATGGGTAGGGTCATGTTCTTTCTGTTGCGGATGGCCTTTTGGCTGGGCGTCGTTTGCGTGCTGCTGCCAAGCGGCGCGAAAACCACGTCGGCGGATGCCAATATTGACGCCAAGCAGGCGATGACGCTGGCGGGCGCCGCGATGTCTGATATGCGCGGCTTCTGCAACCGGCAGCCCGATGCCTGCGTAGTCGGCGGCAAGGTCGCGGTCGCGATCGGCCATAAGGCCGAAGACGGCGCGCGCACGATCTATGAATTCATCACTGCCAAGCTCAACGAGAAATCAGCGCCCGCCGAGAAAACCGCGGCCAAGGAAGCCACTGCTCCGGACCAAGGCACGCTGACCTCGACCGACGTCCAGCCGGCCTGGCACGCGCCGGTCCCGCTGCCGCCGCGCCGCGAGGCGCGTGCTAGCCGGCCGTCGGTTTAAGGCATCAAACTAATAGCGATTTGCCGCGGGCTTTTCCCACCGCGATCTTTTTTGGCCATCGGCATGCTGCACCCTATATATTGGCGGCATGAGCACCATCGATGACATCGTTGAGAATTTCGCGCTGCTCGACCAGTGGGACGACCGCTATCGCTATGTCATCGAGCTCGGCCGCACGCTGAAACCGTTACCGGAAGGCGCCCATACCGAAGCCAACAAAGTGCGCGGCTGCGCCAGCCAGGTGTGGCTGCTCACCCACGTGAACCAGGACGGAGCGGCCGGGCCGACGCTGAGCTTTGACGGCGACAGCGACGCTCACATCGTGCGCGGCTTGATCGCCCTTTTGCTCGCGCTTTATTCCGGCAAGCGCGCCAAGGAGATCCTGGACACCGACGCGCTCGCTTTGTTCGAACGCATCCGGTTGCGCGATGGGCTCACGCCGCAACGCTCGAACGGCCTGCGCTCGATGGTCGAGCGCATCCGCGCCGAAGCCAAAGCCGCACTGGCGCCGGCCTGATGATTGGCCCTAGCCTCCATCGACACTGAATGCCTCGCCTTCTGCGAGCCACGTCCGGATGGCCGCATGGGCCGGTCCCGTTGCCCGCGTTGCGTAAACGTAATGGTGCACCAGCCGATCAAGCGCCAATTGCAGCACGACCTTGGCCGAACGCGATGGCCAGGCCCACTCCCGCTTTTCCGCTACGACTTTTCTATTTGGCGCGGCGGCGGCGCTGCTGGCCGAGGCCCATCTGCTTGGCCAGTTGCGAGCGGGCGGCGGCATAGCTCGGCGCAACCATCGGGTAGTCGGCACCGAGCGCCCATTTCTCCCGGTATTGCTCGGGCGTCATGTTGTACTGCGTGCGCAAATGCCGCTTGAGCGATTTGAATTTCTTGCCGTCTTCCAGGCAGACAATGTATTCCGGCGTGATCGACTTCTTCACCGATACCGCAGGCCGCAACGGCTCGGACGGTGCATCGCCGGATTTGCCCGACACCCGCGCGAGAGCGGTGTGCACCTGGCTGATCAGGCCCGGGATCTCGGCGGCCGGTACCGTATTGTTGCTGACATAAGCGGAGACGATTTCCGCGGTCAGCTCAATGAAGTTTCCGCCGGCCGGTGTGTCAGTCATCGACGTTGCCCCGCTATATCTATTGAAACTTTACTAGCGGATATCAGTCACCGCAAGAAGAAGATCGTCATAATTTCGGTTAGACTTAGCAATTCTTTGCAACGATAAAATACAGTCAAAATGCAAACCGCCCGCGGCAAGCGCGGGCGGTGTTCATTGTCGCTATATCATTATGAATTCCCGGCGAGGTGGTCGCGCAGCTCGTTGATCGAGGCAAAGCGCAACGTGCCGTCCGGCAGTTCGGCTTCGATCGACCCATCGACATAGAGCGTGTAGCCCATGCCGTCGACGACGCCGGACTTCAGGATCGCGGCCGGCGGTTCCGGTGTGTGCGCTTCCGGAAGTGAAGCCGGGGGTAGCTCCGGCTTCGGCTCGAATTTTGGCTCCTCGCTAACGAGGCGGCGCGCCGACCGAGATTCTGCCGGCCACATCGTATCGAAATAGCTCGGCTGCGGCGGACGCAGCTGTAGTGGCGCGGAACGCCACGGCGCATCGAACTGCTCGGGACGCGCGGGTGAGACACCGGCGCTGACTGGTGGCGGTGCCGGTTCTCTCGTGTCCGCATGCTCCGAAGCGTGGACAGAATGTTGCGGGGACAGCGAAACTTCCTCGTATTCCTTGATGTCGTATTCCTCGGCTTCGGCGACCGTCATTTCCGGGTTGCGTAGCATCGGCGCAGCCGAAGCGTGGTCAACGTCGACATTTTCGGCATGGGCCCGCGCTTCCAGCGGCAGCGGCGGTTCGCCGGTGCCGGTCTCGGATTTCGGTTCGGATTTTATTTTGGGCGGGAATGGGATGCGGCCCGAAGCCGTGCTTGCACCGGATTGCGGCTCGAACATCTCGAGCGGCCGGCTGGAGCGCACCGGCGGACGCGTCGCCATGGTTTCGGCGAGCCGCTGCAATTGTGCAACTGTAGCCCCGATTGCCATGACGATGAGACCACCGACGATAGCGGTAGTTCCTGAAACGATGAGCGTATTGCCGAAGCTGAACTCATTGATCGGAATGCCGTACCCGACCATTCCGACACCGACCGCGGCCACGATGGCGCCGACAACAAACCACATGACTGACATAGGCGTTACGACCTTTTGTGAACCACAGCGTCCGGTACCGAAATACCCGGTAAACCCTTCCAGCAGCGTGAATTTTGGCCGTTTATGACAGGCCCCGCAACTGTTAAAGTTAATATAGCCACAAAGGCCCTCAAAACTGATTAACGCCGGGCCGGCGAACCGTGCCTTTACGGCCCATTTACAGGCTTTTCCGGCCGCCCGCCGCCAAGGCGTTGCCCCGGCCGACGCCAGAGCCTAATTAACTAGGGAACTCTTTCGGGATCATCCCGGTTTCATTCCGAGACCGGCTTATTTCCCCATCATATGTGTTGTCCTAGGAGGATCTGATGTCTTTCACGCTGCCCGAGCTGCCGTATGCCTATGACGCGCTAGCGCCCTACATGTCGCGCGAGACGCTCGAATATCATCACGACAAGCATCACAAGGCCTATGTCGATAACGGTAACAAGCTGCTGGTTGGCAGCGGCCTGGAAGGCAAGTCGGTGGAAGAGGTGGTGAAGGGCTCGTTCGGCAAGAATGCCGGTCTCTTCAACAACGCGGCCCAGCACTACAATCACAATCACTTCTGGAAGTGGATGAAGGCGAGCGGCGGCGGCGACAAAATCCCAAGCAAGATCAAAGCGAAAATTGACAGCGATCTCGGCGGTGTCGCCAAGATGAAGGAAGACTTCGCGGCCGCGGGCACGACCCAATTCGGATCCGGCTGGTGCTGGCTCGCGGTCAAGGACGGAAAACTGACCGTCACTAAGACGCCGAACGGCGAAAATCCCTTGGTGCACGGGGCTGTTCCGGTGCTGGGCTGCGACGTGTGGGAGCACTCCTACTACATCGACTACCGCAACAAGCGCCCCGATTATCTCAAGGCCTTCCTCGATCATCTGGTCAATTGGGACTACGTAGAAGAGCTGTACAACGCCGCGACCAAGTAAAGTACACGGCAGACCAGCGGTTTCTCGGGCAAGAACTAGGTCTTCTTCTCCCTCTTCTGGCGGGCAATGTTCTGCATGCGATCGGTCACGATCTCTACCGATCGAATTGCGGTCCTGGTTCTGGCCGTGGTCGCCGTCGTCGCGGGAATAACCTTCCGCGACTACGGCCTCGGCTGGGACGACTACACGCACGCGCAATACGGCGATCTGCTGCTCAGGCTTTACGGCTCGGGCTTTGCCGACACGCGGGCGCTCACCTTCGTCAATCTCTACAAATACGGCGGCGGCTTCGACATGGCGGCGGCGCTCGCGGCCAAAGTGCTGCCGTTCGATCTGTTCGAGACGCGCCGGCTCGTCGGCGCGGCGGTCGGCATCCTCGGACTGTACGCGACCTGGCGGCTCGGGCGGCGCCTCGGCGGCCCGCTGGCCGGACTGATCGCGCTCGTTCTGCTGGCGGCCTGCCCGCTATTTTACGGCCACATGTTCATAAACGCGAAAGACGCGCCGTTTGCCACCGCCATGGCGGTGTTGCTGCTCGGCCTGGTGCGCGCCATCGACGAATATCCAGGCCCAAGCGCGCGCACGATGGCGCTGACCGGTGTCGGGCTGGGTCTGGCGTTTGGCTCGCGCGTTCTGGCCGGCGTCGCCGCGCCGGCCGGCCTCGCCGCACTGCTATTGATTGTGATCTCGGAAAGCCAGGCCTTTGGTTGGAAACAGGCAGCGCAACGCTGCGGACAATTCCTCTGGATCATGCTGCCGGCCTTGGGTCTCGGCTATCTGATCATGGGGTTGCTGTGGCCGTGGTCGGTGCTCTCGCCGCTCAATCCGTTACGAGCAGTTGAATATTTCGACACGTTTTTTGAAAAGCCGTGGCAGGAGCTCTATGAAGGCCGTCTGATTTCCGTCCCTGACATGCCGTCGAGTTATCTGCCGCACTTGTTCATCCTCAAACTGCCGGAAATCATGCTGGTGCTGGGATTGGCCGGCATAGCGGGCGCCTGCCTCGCCATCGCGCGCGGCCGCGTGACAATCAATCGCCGCGCCGGCCTGACGATCGTCGTGCTTTCCGCCATCCTGCCGATTGCCTTGGCGATCGCGTTGCGGCCGGCGCTCTATAACGGGCTGCGCCATTTCATTTTCGTGGTGCCGCCGTTCGCCGCGCTCGGCGGACTTGCCGCCGTGTGGAACGTTGAGGACGTCCGCGCCTATGGCAAGGCGGCGCTTGGCGCATTTGCTGCGGTTTTCATCGGTGGCGTCGCCTTGCCGGTGAGCGACATGGTGCGCCTGCATCCTTATCAATACACGGCGTTCAACTGGATTTCGGGCGGCGTGCGCGCGGCGCAGAGCAAATACATGCTCGACTACTGGGGCCTTGCCTTCAAACAAGCAGCCGAAGAGCTGCGCGCGCGGCTTGCTAACGCCGATGACCGTGCGCCGCAAGGCCGCAAGTGGGTGGTGGCGATCTGCGGGCCGCAAGCGGCGGCGCAGGTCGAGCTAGGGCCGCAGTTTGAAACGACCTTCGACCGCAAGGTCGCCGACTTCGCGCTGGCGCTCGGCACGTTCTACTGTAACCACTTGCAGCATCCGATCATGGCAACGATCGAGCGCGAAGGCGTCGTCTACGCCCACGTCTACGATCTGCGCGGCGGCCCAGCGCCGAAGCTTTTGACCCAGCCGCCACCGTGAGACCGCGCTTCGTCGGGAACCATCAATCGCATGAGAGGTATTCCCATAAGCTATAACTCTTTCCGCGAATGTTGCGTCATTTCATTAAGCACCGATCAACCAGGGCGACGCGGGCCGGGTGATTGTTAACTCCGATCGCGCATGCGGCGTGCAACTTGGCTGCTTCAGAGGCCACAAATGCCCGCAGCAACAAGAGCAGCGATGCGCTCGATCAATCGGTTGATTGCGCCGATTTTCGTAGTGGTATTTTTCTTCTGCGCATTGTGCGCCTATGTCCTTTTCGACGCCCGCCGCACCACCCTTGAACGCGCCGCGGAAGTTTCGACCAGCCTGGTCACTTACGTCGCGGCCGATATTTCCCGCACCATCGAGACGTAGATCTGGCGCTGCAGGGTGTCGCCGAAAATCTGAAGAGTCCGGACCTGGAGCGGCTAACGCCGGCGTTGCGCCATCGTTTCCTGTTCGATCGCTCGACGACGGCGCGGAACCTTGGCAGGATTTATGTAATCGATGCGGCCGGCAAAGTGCTCCTTAGTTCCAGAAGCCTCGATGCGCCGGTACTCAATCTCGCGGACCGGGATTTCTTCCAAGCGCAAAAGACCAATGCCGCGAACGGAATTTACATTAGCATTCCGTCCGTCTCGCGCGCGGACGGTTACAGTTTCATTGGCATTAGCCGGCGATTGTCGAATCAGGACGGTTCATTTGGCGGGATCATCGCGGTGGCGATGCGGCTTTCTTATTTCGAGGAACTGTTCAAGAACATTGGGTTGGGGCCCCATGACAGCATCACGTTGCTGCGAGACGATGGCATCGTGCTGATGCGCTGGCCTTACAAAAAGGAATATATCGGTCTTAATCTCAGCAATGCGAGGATATTCAAAGAATTTTCTCATTCCAGCAACGGAAGCTACGACGACGCTGCGGCAACCGACGGCGTGAATCGGCTGCAAGTCTACAGCCAGATCGCCGACCTTCCTCTCGTGCTCACCGTCGGCCGGGCAACGGCTACAATCTATTCGAGTTGGAACGAATATGCTTTTCGCATCTGTTTTGCTGTCGCACTGCTTTGCATGGTCACTGTCGCAGTGACTATGTATCTGGGGCACGAGTTACGCCTGCGCAAAGACGCTGAAATGAAACTTGCGGATCTGGCCGCGACCGATGGCCTGACCGGCCTTTCCAATCGCCGCTCATTCAATGACATTATCGCCCGTGAATGGCAGCGCGCGAGCCGCGAAAAATCGCCGCTGGCATTGCTGATGATCGATAGCGACAATTTCAAAACATACAACGACATCCACGGCCATCAGGCCGGCGACCGTCTGCTGCAAATCATTGCGGCCGCGATTGTCGCGGCCATAGAACGCGGCGGCGACATCGGCGCGCGTTATGGCGGGGACGAATTCGCGATTCTTCTGCCGGGAACGACAATTCCCGGAGCGAAATTGGTCGCGGAAAAGCTTCGTCAGGCCTACGACGAGATTTGCGAACGAGAGGGTACTGACAGCGCCGGATTGAGCATCGGGATCGCCTGCATCATACCCGGCGCGAACGAACGCCTTGGCGACCTCATCGAACGCGCCGACCATGCGCTCTATCGCGCGAAGTATGGCGGCCGCAATCGCACGGAAACGGCGAACAAAGCGCCAATTGAATCGGTAACCGCCTCACCGCCGAGTCACACCAAGGCTGCTTAGCAAGTCCGCCGCGATGTCCCGCGCCGCCGCGACCAAGGCGAGCCGTCAGCACCTATTATATGAAATTGGCCGAGCCAAAAAAGAAAAGGCCGCCCAAAGGGACGGCCTATCAGATACGTCTCCCGGGGGGCGGGATGGGCGCACCCGACTTTGACAAGATTGTCCGGGCCGTTTTCGAGCGTCTGTACAAAATGGAACATTCGGGTGCTCTTTTGCACAGCGTTCCACAGCTTACCGCATTACCGCAGATGCCATATGTTGGTACCAGCTGGTACCATCATAATACCGCCGGACCCAGTTCGGTTTATTCGACGAACTCGACCCAGTTCGGGTTCTTGCCCATCGGGTATTCCTTCAGCTTGATCAGCGTGCCCTTCTTCTTGTCGATCGAGTAGCTGGTCAGGCTGTTGGAAAGCTGGCCGACAGCCAGCAGATAGCGGCCCGACGGGTCGATGTTGAAGGCGCGCGGCTGCTTCTCGGTCGGATAGGAGTCGATCGACGTCAGCGTGCCCTTTTTCGGATCGACGCGAAATGCCTCGAGCGTGCTGGTGGTGCGCTCGGAGGCGTACAGGAATTTTCCGTTCGGCGTGACGTGGATGTCGGCCGCCCAGGGTTTGCCGGAGAAGCCCTTCGGCAGCGCGGTGGTGACCTGGACTTCCTTTTTCAGGGTGCCGGTCTTTGCGTCCCAGGGGAACACGTAGATCGCGGCGTCGAGCTCGTTGACCAGATAGACGAACTTCTTGTTGGGCGAGAAGGTCAGATGGCGCGGGCCGGCTTTGGCCTTGACACTGATCGTGGGCGGATCGTTGGGCGTGAGCTTGCCGGTCTTGGGGTCGAACTTTTCCTGATAGACGACGTCGCCGCCGAGGCTGGTGTGCAGTGCGTAGCGGTTCGACGGATCGGTCATGATGCAATGCGCGTTCGGTTGCGTGGCCATGACTTGCTGCGCCTGGCCGACGACGCCATTGGCGCCAATCGGATTGACCGTGACCTTGTTGCCGCCATAGGACGCACTCAGCAGATATTTGCCGGTGCGGTCGGTCGAGATGTAGGCCATGGAGTCGGCGAGTGGGCCGCTGCCGACCAGATTCAACTTGCCGGTTTTCTTGTCGATCGCGAAGGTAACCGCGGAAAAAGGTTCGTTGCGCAAGCCGACATAAAGCAGCTTCTTGTCCGGGCTGAGCGCCATCGGCAGCGAGCCGCCGGGTTTGCTCGGGCCGGGAACGGCCTTGGTCTCGATCGGCGTCAGTTCCCCGTCCGATGCCAGCGACAGGACCGTGACGTCCTGGCTGTCAGAACTGCCGACGTAAACGAAGGTGGCGTTGGCAGATGTCATTGCAAATCCCATGCTCATAAAGACCGATGCCGTCACGCAGGCCGTCACTCTGGATCGCGCCCCATTTTATCCTCCCGGATTATCGTTGTTGCGACGAAAACAACTCCGGCCAAGTCATCATATGACCATATCACTGACCGGGAGCCAAGGGCGCCCCAAGAGGCGCCACAGCGGTCCGGCGGGCGCTCACGTCAGTTGCGGTCGGGGACGCTGATCGGATTGCAGTTGCGGCGGCCGGATTCGAAGCACTCTTCGGTCCGGCGCGAGTCGACCATGGCGTTGACCAGCCAGATGCCGACGCCGATGAAAATAACCGCGGCGACCAACAGAAAGATGTTGGTGGCGCGGCGATCGCGCTCGTCTTCTTCCTCGGTCGGCGGTTTTTCCATCGTCATAGTGCCGTCTTATGAATGCGCAAAGGCCCAATACAGCTCGCGCGCCTTGCGATAGAGCAGCCCTGGCTGCAACGAGCGTTCATCGATGCGGTTGACCGGCATCACCTTGGAATAATTGCCGGAAGAAAAAATCTCGTCGGCGTTCTTCAGGTCCGAATATTGCAACGTGGTCTCGACCACGCTGACACCGGCATTGCGCAGCAGCTTGATGGTGCGTTGACGGGTGATACCATTGAGGAACGTGCCATTTGGCGCCGGCGTGAACACCACGCCATCCTTGCCGATGAACAGATTGGCGGTGGCGAGTTCGGCGATATTGCCGACAAGATCGCGCACCGCGCAATTGCCGAAGCCGCGCGCATTGGCCTCGATCAGCGCGCGTGCATTGTTCGGATAAAGACAGCCGGCTTTGGCGTCGACCGGCATGCATTCCATGCTCGGCTTGCGGTAAGGCGACAGCGTGATCGAAAAGCCCTCGGCCGGACGCATCGGCGCTTCGTAAAGCGTCAAGCACCACTTGGTCGATTCCGGATCGGGCGCCACCAGCAGCGTGCCGCTGCGCTCGGCCCAATACATTGGGCGGATATAAAGCGCGGCGTCCTTGGCAAAACGCTTGATGCCGTCGCGCGTCAGGCCTTCCCAGGTCTCGGCCGTGACCGTCGGCTTGAGATGCATGGTCGTGGCCGAGGCGTTGACCCGCGCACAATGCAGATCGAGGTCGGGCGACACACCTTCGAAAGTGCGCGCGCCGTCGAAGACGGAAGAACACAACCAGGCGGCGTGGTCGCGCACGCCCATGATCGGGACGTTGCCCTCGCGCCAGTCGTTTTCGAAGAAGGTCCAGGTCTTCGACCAGCTCGGTCCCGGCGCCATTTTAAAACTCCATGCGCGGGCTTGACCCGCGGCACGATGCTACGCCAGCCTTGGCGTCAGATCCTATGACATTTGCTGATCGGAGAGATCAATGGCCATCTTCGTGTTCGACGCTTACGGCACGCTGTTCGACGTGCACGCGGCCATAGCGCGTTTCCGCGGCCAATGCGGACCGGACGCCGACCGCCTGTCGGAGATTTGGCGGGCGAAGCAACTCGAATACACCTGGACGCTAACGCTGGCCGGGCATTACACCGATTTCTGGACGCTGACCGAGCGCGCGCTGGATTTCGCGCTGGCACGATTTCCGGCGATCGACAAGACCATCAAGCCTAAGCTGCTCGAGGCCTATTTCCAGCTCGGCGCTTTCGCCGACGCGCGTGCGGCGTTGCGCGCGCTCAAGGCGAAGGGCCACAAGACCGGAATCCTGTCGAATGGCTCGCCCAAGATGCTTAAAGGCGCCGTGGACAACGCCGGCATCGGCGGCGATCTCGACGCGGTGCTGTCGGTCGATGCGTTGAAAATGTTCAAGCCTCGGCCGGAGGTGTATGCCCTCGTCACCGATCACTACAAATGCAAGCCGGGCGACGTGTCTTTCGTGTCGTCCAACCGTTGGGACGTGATGGCGGCCACCTCGGTCGGATTCCACAGCCTGTGGGTGAATCGGAGCAGGATGCCGGACGAATATCTTGATTTCCCGCCACTGCAGACGCTCAGTGATCTCAACGCATTGGCCGCCTTGGCCTAAAGGCTGATAGGGCTGGCGCGGCCACCGATGGCGGCCTATATGCCGTTGCGTCCCACCACCACTGCCATTTCCAAACATGCAATCCATCATTTCTATTGCAAATCTCTCCAAGACTTACGCGTCCGGGTTCCAGGCGCTGAAAACGATCAATCTCGAGATCCGGCGCGGTGAGATTTTCGCACTGCTGGGCCCGAACGGCGCCGGCAAGACCACGCTGATCGGCATCGTCTGCGGCATTCTCAATCCGTCGCAAGGCTCCGTGACGGTCGACGGTTACGACATCATCAAGGACTACCGCGCCACTCGGTCGCAGATTGGACTGGTGCCGCAAGAGATCATGATGGCGCCGTTTGAAACCGTCTGGGCGGCGATTACTATGTCGCGCGGGCTGTTCAACAAGCCCAAGAACCCGGCCTATCTCGAAACGGTGCTCAAGGATCTGTCGCTGTGGGACAAGCGCCACGCCAAAATCGTGGAACTTTCCGGGGGCATGAAGCGGCGCGTTCTGATCGCCAAGGCGCTTTCCCACGAGCCGACGATCCTTTTCCTCGACGAGCCGACGGCGGGCGTCGACGTCGAACTGCGCAAGGACATGTGGGACCTGGTGCGCACCCTGCGCGCTGCGGGCGTCACCATCATCCTGACCACGCACTACATCGAGGAAGCCGAAGAGATGGCCGACCGCGTCGGCGTTATCCACAAGGGCGAAATGATTCTGGTCGAGAATAAGACCGAGCTGATGCGCAAGCTCGGCAAGAAGCGTCTCGTGCTCCAGGTCGTCGACAAGCTCGCCGCCATCCCTACCGGCCTTTCCGCCTTCAACCTCACCATTGGCGGCGATGGCTACGAGCTGATCTACGATTATGACACGAGGGCCGAGCGAACCGGAGTCGCCACAGTGCTTGGTGAGCTGAGCAAGGCCGGCGTGCGCATCCGCGACCTGCACACCAGCCAGTCCTCGCTCGAGGAGATTTTCGTCGGCCTCGTCAACGAACCGCGAAGCGCGCCATGAACCTTCGCGCCGTAGCCGCGATCTACAAGACCGAGATGATGCGGACCGGCCGCACGCTGGCGCAAAGCATCGTGTCTCCGGTCATCTCGACCGCGCTCTATTTCGTCGTATTCGGCGCGGCGATCGGTTCACGCATCTCGCAGATCGAAGGCGTGAACTATGGCTCGTTCATCGTGCCGGGCCTGATCATGCTGACGCTGCTGACACAAAGCGTGATGAACGCGTCATTCGGCATCTATTTTCCGCGTTTCGTCGGAACCATCTACGAACTACTGTCGGCACCGGTCTCCTTCTTCGAAATAACGCTCGGCTTCGTCGGCGCGGCAGCGACCAAGTCGATCATTCTGGGGCTGATCATCCTCGCAACCTCATGGCTGTTCGTGCCGCTGCACATCGCGCATCCATTCTGGATGGTGGCCTATCTCGTGCTAACGGCGGTGACCTTCAGCCTGCTCGGCTTTATCATCGGCATCTGGGCCGAAGGCTTCGAGCAGTTGCAGATCGTGCCGCTGCTAATCATCACGCCGCTGACGTTTCTCGGCGGCACTTTCTATTCGATCAGCATATTGCCACCGATCTGGCGGAAAATCGCGCTGTTCAATCCGGTGGTCTATCTAATCAGCGGCTTTCGCTGGAGCTTCTTCGAGATCGCCGACGTTGGGCATGCCATCAGCATCGGCATGACGCTGTTTTTTCTTGGCCTGTGCCTTGCCGTTGTCGGCTGGATCTTCAAGACCGGCTACAAGCTCAAGAAATAATTTCTGCCTTAAATCTTTGTGTCCGGGAACTAACCCGGCCTGAAAGGGGTATGCTCTGACTGGGGCAGCTTCGTCCCCGAAATGCCAGGGAGGCTTGCTTATGTCATCGATGTCGAAGGTTTTCGCGAGCGTCGCCACCGTTGCCGCGCTGTCATCGCCTGCAGCCGCGCAGGGACTGGTCACGCAGAAAAACATTCCGCTGACGATGGCGCAGACCATCGCCAATGAAGCGCTCGCGAAATGCGAAAGCATGACCTACAAAGTTTCGGTGGTGGTCGTCGACCGCGACGGCCTGCCGATCGTCATGATCCGCGGCGACGGCGCCGGCCTGCACACGCCGGAAGGCGCGGACCGCAAGGCCTATACCGCGCGCACCTTCAGTGCGCCCTCCGCTGCCTTTGCGAAACGGATGCTCGACGACCCGGGCTCGGTCGGCTCGCGGCAGTATACCCGCGTGCTGGCGCTCGGCGGCGGATTGCCAATCAAGTCCGGCAATGAAGTGGTCGGCGCGGTTGGCGTGTCCGGCTCGCCCGGCAAGGACGACATCTGCTCGCAGGCCGGCATCGACAAAGTCGCGGATCAGCTCAAATAGGCGCGTGGTCTAGTGCTTCTGGATGCCGGCTTTGGCGATCAATTGCGACCATTTGTCGATGTCACTGGCGATGCGTTTGGCCAAATCTTTGGACGCCATACCGCGCGCATCCATGCCGGATTCGCTCGAGAACTTCTGCACCTCGGGTGACTTGAGCGCTTCGATCACCTCGCGATTGAGCACGAAGACGATGTCATCCGAGATGCCGGCCGGCGCGGCGAGCCCATTCCAGCTCGTCACGTCGTAGCCGGCCAGCCCGCTCTCGATCACGGTCGGCACGTTCGGCAGGTTCGGCGCGCGCTCTGCCGAGGTGGTTGCGACCGCGATCATGCGGCCTTCGGCGATCGGCGATTGAAGGCCGGGGTAGTAATCGAAAGCGACGTCGATGTCGCCGCGCAGCACGGCCAGCGCCAGATCCGGCGTGGTCTTGTAGGGAATGGTCGTGACGGTGATGCCGGCCATAATGCGGAACAGTTGGGCCGCGAGATTCTGGGTGCTGCCGGCGTTGATGGTGCCGAAATTAAGCTTGCCGGGATTGGCCTTGGCGGCGGCAATGATGTCCTTCACCGTTTTATAGGGCGAGCCGGCCTTGGTCGCGAGCACAAGGCCATAGGAAGCCGTGGTGGAGATCGGCACGAAATCGCTCTCGATGTCGTATGGCAGCGTGTTGAACAGTGCTTTGGCGATGGTCAGCCCGCCGCCGATCATCACCAGCGTGTAGCCGTCGGGCGCGGCCTCCTGCACCGCCTTCATGCCGAGGATGCCGCCAGCACCCGGGCGGTTGTCGATGAAGAATTGCTGGCCGAAATGGTCGCTGAGCTGCTTGGCCACCATGCGCATGGTGGCGTCGGCGATGCCACCGGGGCCATACGGCACGACGATGCGCACCGGCTTTGACGGATAAGGCTGTGTCTCGTCCGCCAAGCCCGCCGTGGTCATGATCAGCGCCAGCGCGACGGCGCACGCCAATCGCCGCGAGAAACAGCTGGCAGCGCATGGTCTAAGTTGCAGCATTGTCATTCCCGGCGTTGGAGCGGCGGCAAGATAGAAACTTGTAGCCGGGCTGACAATGCGCCCTATGCATGGCAGGCTGCCGATCAATGACGGCCAGCACGATCGATATCCATCCCCACATTATCGCCAGCGACACCAAACGCTATCCTTTGGCGCCGTTGGGCGGCCATCAATCGGACTGGTCGCGCACGCGGCCGGTGACAATTGAACAGTTGATCGCCGCCATGGACGAGGCCGGCGTGCAAAAGTCCGCGATCGTGCAAGCCTCGACCTGCTACGGCCACGACAATTCCTATGTGGCCGACGCCGTCGCCGCGCACCCCAAGCGTTTCACGGGCGTGTTCTCGGTCGACGTACTGGCGCCGGACGCTGGTGAGCGCATGCGCTTCTGGCTGGGCAAGAAGCTGACCGGCCTGCGGCTCTTTACCTTCGGCAGCACGATGTCCGAGCAAGCCAACTGGCTCGACGATCCGAAATCCTATCCGGCATGGCAATGCGCCGGCCAGCTCGGGCTGTCGATCTGTTTGCAGATGTCCGCCAAGGCGATTCCGCAGGCGGTTGACATGGCCGAGCGGTTTCCGGACGTGCGGATCATTCTCGATCATTGCGCGCGGCCGATGCTGGACGACGGGCCACCCTACTCCGCCGCCGCCAGCCTCTTCGGCCTGGCGCGCCTGCCCAATATATTTCTCAAGCTGACGCCGCGTATTTTCGCCGAGAGCCACAAGGGCAAGGCGACGCCGGAGACTTTCTTTCCGCAACTGGCGACCGCGTTCGGGGCGCAACGGCTGGCCTGGGGATCGAATTATCCATCGAGCGAAGGTACGCTGCCGGCGCTTTTGACAACCGCGCGCGCATCGCTTGCCTGTCTGCCGAAACCCGATCAAGAATGGATCTTTGCCAAGACCGCGCAGGCGCTCTACCCGGCGCTGGCGGATTGACGGGACGGCCATGACCAAGACCAAACTTTCCACGCTGCTCGGCAATTATCCCAATACCCTGGCGCTCAAGAAGGGCGAGGTGACATCGGATTTGATCGATTTCGATTTCGCCGATGTGAAAGTGTCGAACACGGCGTTCAAGCCGCTGGTGCGCGAGGCCAAATTCGACGTCGCGGAACTCGCGATCGTCACGTTTCTGCAGGCCAAGACTTACGGCAAGCCTTACGTGCTCATCCCGGCGACGGTGCTCGGTCGCGGCCAGCATCACACCATCGCCTATAATCCGGAGCGCGGCGTGCTGAAGGCAAGCGAACTTGCCGGCAAGCGCGTCGGCGTGCGCGCCTATACCCAGACCACCGGCGCCTGGGTGCGCGGCTTTCTGGCCGACGATTACGGCGTCGAGACCGCCAAGGTGCGTTGGGTGACGTTGGAGGACCCGCATCTCGCCGAATACAAGGATCCAGATTTCGTCACGCGCGCGGGCGAAGGCAAGACGATCGTGCAGATGCTGCTTGACGGCGAGCTCGACGCGGCAATTGTCGGCGATACGCTGCCCGATCCGCGCCTGAAGCCGCTTATTCCCGATGCCGAGGTAGCGGCGCGCGCATGGGCGGAGACCCATGGCGGCGTGCCGATCAATCATTTGATAGTGGTGCGCGACAGTATCGCCAAGTCGCGGCCCGATATCGTGCAGGAAATCTATCAGGTGTTGCAGGACAGCCGGCGCGCGGCCACACCGCCGCCCGGAGGCCCACTCGATCCGTGGCGGTTTGGCATCGAGGCCAACCGCCGCTCGCTCGAAATCATCGTCGATTATAGTTTTCGCCAAAAACTCATTCCGCGGAAATTTTCGACCGACGAATTGTTCGACGGCTGGACGGCAAAATAGCCGGCGTCATCCGCCCGCGACTTCTTCGCGCAAGATTTCGAGCTCTAGCCACTGCTCTTCCGCCGCCGCTAGCTTGCGCTGGGTTTCGCCAAGATCGGTGGTGACCTTCTCGAAGCCGGCGCGGTCGCGCGCATAGAAAAGTGGGTCGGCAAGCTTGGCCTGCAACTCATCGGCTTTTGATTGTAATCCGGCGATGGTCTTCGGCAGCGTTTCGAGCGCGTGCTTTTCCTTGAATTTCATCTTGCGCTTTTGGGCCGGCGGCGCGTCTGCCATGGCAGCGGCCCCGGCAGGCTTTTCTTTTTCCGGCGCGGCCGGGGCACGCGTCAGATCCGCGCCGCGTTGCGCCAGCATGTCGGAATAGCCGCCGACATACTCGGCCCAGCGGCCATCGCCCTCGGGCGCGATCACGCCGCTCACCAAGCGGTCGAGAAAGTCGCGATCGTGGCTGATGAGCAGCACGGTGCCGGGATACTCGCCCAACATGTCCTCGAGCACGTCCAGCGTTTCCATGTCGAGATCGTTGGTCGGCTCGTCGAGCACCAGCAAATTCGACGGCTTCGCCAGCGCCTGCGCCAGCATCAGGCGGCCGCGCTCGCCGCCGGAAAGCTTGCCGAGCGGCGTGCGGGCCTGCTCGCTCGAAAACAGAAAATCCTTCATGTAGCTGATGACGTGTTTCGGCACATCGTTGACCATCAAGGTTTCACTGCCGCCCCCAGTCAACGCGTCCGCCACGGTGACGTTCGGGTCGAGACTGTCGCGATGTTGATTGAGCGTAGCGACCGCGAGCGTCGATCCGAGCTTTACCGATCCGGCATCCGGAGGAAGGTTTCCCGTCAGCATGTTGATCAGCGTCGTCTTGCCGCTGCCGTTCGGCCCGATGATGCCGATGCGGTCGCCGCGTTGAATCCGGATTGAAAGGTCGCTGACGACCGGACGCCCGGCGTAACTCTTGCCGATGCCTTTCGCCTCGATGACCAGAACCCCGGACGGCGCCGCGGCGCCCGCGGTGATCGTGGCATCGCCGGCTGTGGCGCGGTAACCGCGGCGTGCCTCGCGCAGCGCCTGCAGATTGCCGACCCGGCGCATGTTGCGCTTGCGCCGCCCGGTGACGCCGTAACGCATCCAGTGTTCCTCGGCGACGATCTTGCGGTCGAGCTTGTGCTGTTCGCGCTCCTCTTCCGCCAGCAACATGTCGCGCCATTCCTCGAAATGGCCAAAGCCGCGTTCGATGCGGCGCGCGCAGCCGCGGTCGAGCCACACCGTCGAGCGCGACAGCGTCGAGAGAAAGCGCCGGTCATGGCTGATGATCACCAGTGCGGTACGCCGCGCATCGAGATCGCGCTCCAGCCATTCGATGGTGGTGAGGTCGAGGTGGTTGGTCGGTTCGTCGAGCAGCAGGATATCGGGCGACGGCGCCAGCACGCGCGCGAGCGAGACGCGGCGTGCTTCGCCGCCGGAAAGATGGGCGGGATCTTCATGGCCGGTGAGTCCCAACTCCTGCAACAGATGACGGGCAACGTAGTGATCGTCGGTCGGCTTGAGGCCGGCTTCGACATAGGCCAGCGTCGACGCAAAGCCGGCGAAGTCCGGCTCCTGCGGCAGATAACGCACCAGCGCGCCCGGCTGCACGAAAACCGAGCCTCGGTCCGGCTCGACCAGCCGGGCGGCAATCTTCAGCAGTGTCGATTTGCCGGAACCGTTGCGCCCGACCAGCGACACGCGCTCTCCGGTCGAGACGGATAGCTCCGCGCCGGTGAGCAGCGGCGTGCCGCCAAACGTCAGTGCAATGTCCCTGAGTTGAAGAAGCGGAGGAGCCACCCTCTAAGCGTCCGCCAGCGCCGCCAAGATGCGCGCCCAGGAGCGGATGCCTTTGTGGTAGCATTTGAGGTCGAACTTTTCGTTCGGCGAGTGCACCCGGTCGTCGTCGAGCGCGAAACCGACCAGGAGCGAGTCCATCCCCAGCACGTTCTTGAAATCCGCCACGATTGGGATCGAGCCACCGGCGCCGACCGTCACCGCCTTCTTGCCCCACTCTTCGCCGAGCACGGCGCGCGCCTTGTTGAGCGCCGGATTGTCGAACGACAGCTGCAGCGCCGCCGCCAGACCGAAATTGCCGAACTCGACGCTGCAGTCGGAAGGCAGGCGGGCGCGCACAAAAGTGCGGAAACCGTCGCGGATTTTTTGCGGGTCCTGGTCGCCGACCAGACGGAACGACACTTTCGCAGATGCCTGCCCGGGAATGACGGTCTTGGCCCCCTCCCCGGTATAGCCGCCGATGATGCCGTTGATCTCGGCGGTCGGCCGCGTGGTGATCTGCTCAAGCAGCATGCGGCCTTTTTCGCCGGCCGGGATTTTCAGCCCGATTGGCCCAAGGAATTTCTCCGGTGTGAGATCGAGTGACTTGAGGTCGGCCTTGATGTCGGCCGGCAATTCCTTCACGCCGTCGTAGAAACCGGGAATGGTGACGCGGCCATCGTCATCCCACAGCGCGGCCAGAATTTTGGACAGCAGGCGGAGCGGGTTTTGCGCCGCGCCACCGAATACGCCGGAGTGCAGATCCCTGTTCGCACATGTAATTTTGACGTCCTCATAGACCAGTCCGCGCAGCGAGGTGGTAATCGCCGGCGTGTTGGCGTCCCACATCGCGGTATCGCAGACCAAAGCGAGGTCGAGTTTGAACTCGGCGGCGTTGTCGCGCACGAATTTGAACAGATGCGCTGAGCCGCACTCCTCCTCGCCCTCGATCATGGTGGTAATCGGCAGCGGCAGCTTGCCGGTGACCGCCTTGAAGGCGCGACAGGCCTCGATGAAGGTCATGGCCTGGCCTTTATCGTCGCAGGCGCCGCGCGCCACGATGATCTTGCGGCCGCCTTCCAGGGTTTCAATGCGCGGTTCGAATGGCGGCGTCTTCCACTGGTTCAGCGGGTCGACCGGCTGGACGTCATAGTGGCCGTAAAACAGCACGCGCGGGCCCGAAACCCCATTCGATTTGCCCACCACCACCGGATGACCTTCGGTTGGGCGGACGTCGGCGGTGAATCCGATGCTGCGCAGATCGGCCGCGACGTGCTCGGCCGCGGTCCGGCAGTGTTCCTTGTAGGCCGGGTCGGTGGAAACCGAGGCAATGCGCAGCAGCGCGAACAATCGCTCAACGCTTTGGTCGATATCCTGGTCGATGCGGCTCAAGACCGCGTCGAGTGTGCTCATGGGGGCTCCTGCCGGTAGGATCAAGACGTTAGCAACGCATTCGTGTGCTGAAAAGCACCGCGATCCGCACAAAGACGCGGAATTGCGGTCGAATTGCAAGTTGAAACGGCGGTCTTGCGTTTTCCAGCCTGAATTTTCCATTTTCTTTTCAGAATTTCGTAAGAATAGCCGCTGGGTATGGCTCCCGCGCCCGGAATTATGACTGATCGACATTCGCCGGATACTGTCGAGCGTATCGCGTTGCGCTTTTCGATCCGCCGAACGCCGGCGTGCTGCGAATTACATTTTTCTTGACATGCGCGCGCGACAGTGCGTTCGCACAGCGCGAAATTTTCTCGCACGACGTTGCAACATACTTGTCATCGCCGCCGACGGCGTCCAATATAACGACAACCCGCCACCAGTGCGGGAGAGCCGAGGGGATCATGGATGAATTGATCGCGCGTCTCGTCGCAAATGTCGGCGTCGATCGGGCAGCAGCCGAAAAATCCGTCGGCATTATCCTCGACTTCCTGGTCAAGGAAGGCCCGGCCGACAAGGTCCAGGCCCTTATCGACAAAATGCCCGGCGCCCAGGCGCTGTTGCAGGCCAGCGACGCCGGCGGCGGGTTTTCCATGGGCGGCTTGATGGGCGCCGGCACCAAAATGATGGGCGCCGGGCTGAGCATGGGCCAGGTGCAGGGCGTTACCAAAGAAACAATCGCCTATGCCCGCGAAAAGGCCGGGGAAGACGCGGTCGGAGAGATCGTCGGCGCGATTCCGGGATTGAGTCAGTTCGTTTGAACGTTTTCGGCGGCTACGTAGACTGAGCTAAGAAGCAAGCAGGGGCTCCTCAATGACTTATCCCATCACCGATATCGACGGAATCGACGGCGAAGCCGCCACGATTCTCAAGTCAGTGGGGATTCGCTCGACCGGACGGCTGCTGCAGGCAGCGCACTCCGTACGCGGGCGCAAAATGCTCGCCATCAAGACCGGGTTCGAAGAAAAGCAACTGCTGTACTGGGCCAATATGGCCGACCGTATGCGCGTCAAAGGCATCCGCAAGGAATATGCCGAGCTGCTGCAAGCCGCCGGCGTCGATACCGTGAAGGATCTCAAATATCGCAACCCAGGAAATCTCGCCAAGGCGATGGCGGAGGCCAACCGCAAGCGCAAGATGGTCAGCATGCTGCCGTCGCAGAAAGTCGTCGGCAACTGGATCAAGAACGCCAAGACGCTCGAGCTGATGATCCGCTACAAGTAACCGCGCGATGCGGGTGCGCTTGACAGCCTCGCGCCTCCAGCGCAAAGCGACCGCCATGGGGCTCGCCCGCACTTTTGAGACCGCCGCCAACCCCGCGCAAAAGCCCGCGCGCGATCCGCTTTCCGCGCTGCTGGCGCTTGGCCGGCCGCTGGTCATGGGCATTCTCAATGTCACCCCGGATTCGTTTTCCGACGGCGGCAAGTTCATAGACCCGGCGGTCGCGATTGCGCACGCCGGCACGATGGCCGAACAGGGCGCCGATATTCTCGACGTCGGCGCGGAATCGACGCGACCTTACGGCGGCATGAAGCCGGTGTCGGCGGACGAGGAAATGGCGCGGCTCGCCGCCGTGCTGCCGGCGGTGGTCAAGCTCGGCGTGCCGGTCTCGATCGACACCATCAAAGCCAACGTCGCCGCCTGGGCGCTCGACCAAGGCGCATCAATTGTCAACGACGTGTGGGGCCTGCAGCGCGATCCCGCTATGGCAAAGCTGATCGCACAGCGCGGCGTGTCGGTGATCGTCATGGCCAACCGCGAAACCGCCGACCCGGCTATCGACATCATCGCAAAGGTGTCGGAATTTTTCACGCGCTCGCTCGAGATCACCGAGCGCGCCGGCATCGCACGCGACAAAATCGTGCTCGACCCCGGCATCGGCTTCGGCAAGACGCCGGAGCAGAGCATCGCCTGCATCGCGCGGCTGGCCGAATTCAAACATTTTGGCTTGCCGCTTCTGGTCGGCGCCTCGCGCAAGCGCTTCATCAATTCGGTGACGCCGTCTGATCCCGATGAGCGCATCGGCGGCTCGATCGCCAGCCATCTTGACGCGGTCGCCAATGGCGCCGCGATCGTGCGCGCGCATGATGTGGCCGAGACCGTCCAGGCACTGCGCGTCGCCGCGGCCATCGAGGCGGCCCGATGAGCGACTACATTTTTATCAAAGGATTGTCGCTGCACGCCTATCACGGCGTAATGGCCTACGAGTCCAAGGTCGGGCAGACCTTCACCATCGATCTTGAGCTCGAGATCGACCTCGCGGAAGCCGCGCGCTCGGACAAGGTGGCGGACACGGTTTCCTACGACAAGGTCGTCGCCTGCGCGAGCGATACATTCTGCGCGCAGCGCTACAAGCTGATCGAGGCCGCCGCCGGTAGGGTCGCCGACGCCATCCTGGCGGCGTTCCCGCGCGTGCGAGAGATCAAAGTAACGATCCACAAACCGCACGCGCCGATCGCAGCCACGTTCAGCGACGTCGGCGTCACGCTGGTGCGGGCGCGGAGCAATTCCAAATCATGACCGAGGCATGGCTGGCGCTCGGTGGCAATGTCGGCGACAGCCGGATTATTCTCGATCGCGCGGTGACGCTGCTGTGCGACGGCAAGCAGGTGCGGCTCACGGCGCGTTCGGCCGACTACAAGACGCCGCCATGGGGATTCAAATATCAGCCGCCGTTCATCAATCTGTGCATCGCGGTCGAAACCACTCTGTCGCCGCGCGACCTGCTGACGCGCGCGCAGGAAGTCGAGCTGACGCTCGGCCGCGACCGCGCGCACGAGAAGCGCTGGGGGCCGCGCACCGCCGACATCGACATCATCGCCTATGACGCGCTGTCGATCGATGAACTGGGCCTGACCGTACCGCACCCTCGGCTGTTCGAGCGCGCCTTCGTGTTGATGCCGCTTGCGGAAATAGCTCCCGACTTGCTCATCGGCGGGAAAAAAGTGCGTAAAGCGCTCGCCGGCGTCGATCCCGCCGGAATTCAACGGTTGCCGCCCAGATAACGCCGGGCACGTATTTTGCTTTGTCATAGCGACGGCCCCGCGACTATGGCACTTTGCGCCGATGACAGACGAGCTTCTTCTCGCCGCCGAGTTTCCGCCGACCAGCCAGGCCGAATGGCGCAAACTGGTCGACGCGGCGCTTAAAGGCGCGCTGTTCGACAAGCGTCTGGTCAGCCAGACCTATGACGGGTTGCGGGTCGAGCCGCTTTATCCGCGTGCGGCCGGCGCCGCCGTGGTCGCCGGGCGCAAGCCCGGGACGGCCTGGACGCTGATGCAGCGGATCGATCATCCCGATCCGAAAGCCGCCAATGCGCAGGCGCTGCAAGATCTCGAAAACGGCGCCACCGGACTGACGCTGATATTGGCCGGCGCGCCCGCAGCACACGGATTCGGCATCAAGGTCGATAACATCGATGATCTCGATCGCGTGCTGCACAACGTCATGCTCGACGGAATTTCGCTACGGGTCGAGTCCGCGCCTTTTGCCGGCCGCCCGATCGCGACGTTGACGATGGCGCTGGTCGAACGGCGCAAGCTCGATCCATCCGCGCTGACAATCGATTTCGGCCTCGATCCGATCGGCGACACGGCGCGCACCGGCGGCGCGCCGCTGCCGTGGCCCGACCTGTCGCAACGCGCCGGCGGGACGGCCAAGGACGTTCTCGCGAAAGGCTACGGCAAAGCCCATTTGCTGCGCGCCGATGGGCGCGCCGTGCATGAGGCCGGCGGCTCTGAGGCGCAGGAACTTGGCTTTGTCGTTGCTACCGGCGTTGCCTATTTACGCCTGCTCGAAGCAAGCGGATTTCCGCTCGAGCAAGCGCGCGGCCGAATTTCGTTCATGCTGGCAACCGACGCCGACGAATTTCTCACCATCGCCAAATTCCGCGCCGTTCGAAAACTGTGGGCACGGGTCGAGCAGGCCTGCAGTCTTGAACCCAGGCCCACCATTGTCGCGGCCGAAACTGCCTGGCGCATGATGACGCGGCGCGACCCGGACGTGAACATGCTGCGCATGACGGTCGCCGTCGCCGCCGCCGGGCTTGGCGGCGCCGACAATATCGCGGTGTTGCCGCACACGGCCGCTATCGGCCTGCCCGACGCCTTTGCGCGCCGGGTCGCGCGCAATACGCAATTAATTTTGCTCGAGGAATCCAACCTATTTCGGGTGGCCGATCCGGCAGCCGGCTCCGGCACCATCGAGCACCTGACGAGCAAATTGTGCGCGGCCGCATGGGCGCAATTCCAGGAAATCGAGGCGGCGGGCGGCGCCTGGGCCGCGCTCGAACGCGGTCTCATTCAGAAAAACGTCGCTGCGGTGCGCGCGGAGCGGCAGAAGGCCTCGGCGCGCCGCAAGGATGCGCTGACCGGCACGAGCGATTATCCCAATCTCAATGAAAAGCCCGCAACCGTGCTCGACGTTCCGCGAGCCGCGGCGCCGAAAAAAACCGCCGCCGTCAAAACCATCGAGCCGCTACCGAGCATAAGACTCGCCGAGCCGTTCGAGGCGTTGCGCGATGCCTCCGACTGGGTACTTAAGAAAACGGGCGCGCGACCGAAAGTGTTCCTGGCCAATCTCGGCAAGATCGCCGACTTCACCGCGCGCGCGATGTTTGCCAAGAATTTCTACGAGGCCGGCGGCATCGAGGCGCTGGCCAATGACGGCTTCAAAGATGAGACCGCGATGATCGCGGCGTTCAAGGGCTCGGGCGCAAGGCTCGCCTGCCTGTGCTCATCCGACAAGGTTTACGACACGCAAGCCGTCCCCGCCGCCACGGCGCTGACCGCCGCCGGCGCCACCGTTACTTTCGCCGGCCGCCCCGGCGAACGCAAGGCAGAGCTGCGCCAGGCCGGCGTGAAAGCCTTCATATTCACGGGCTGCGACGTGGTTTCGACCTTGCAGGCGGCGCATGATATTCTGGGCGTCAAATGAGTCAGATCCCCAATTTCGGTACGGTCGACTTTGCCGAGACCCCGGTATCCGCCGGCAAGAATGCTGCCGCGCCGTGGATGACGCCTGAAGCCATTGCGGTGAAGTCCGTCTATGGCGAGGCCGATCTTGCCGGCCTCGACTTCCTCGACACCTATCCCGGCAAGGCGCCGTTCCTGCGCGGGCCCTACCCCGCGATGTACGCGGCGCAGCCCTGGACCATCCGGCAATATGCCGGCTTCTCGACGGCGGAAGATTCCAACGCCTTCTACCGACGCAATCTCGCCGCCGGACAGAAGGGCCTGTCGATCGCCTTCGATCTCGCCACCCATCGAGGCTATGACAGCGATCATCCGCGCGTTGCCGGCGACGTCGGCATGGCGGGCGTGGCCATCGATTCGATCTACGACATGCGCACGTTGTTCTCCGGCATCCCGCTCGACCAGATGAGCGTGTCGATGACCATGAACGGCGCGGTGCTCCCCGTGCTCGCGCTCTATATCGTCGCGGCCGAGGAACAGGGCGTGCCGCACGCGAAATTGTCGGGCACGATCCAGAACGACATCCTCAAAGAATTCATGGTGCGCAACACCTATATCTACCCGCCCGGCCCCAGCTTACGCATCATCTCCGATATTTTCGCCTATACCTCGGCCGAGATGCCGAAGTTCAATTCGATTTCCGTGTCCGGCTATCACATGCAGGAAGCCGGCGCGACGCAGGATCTCGAGCTCGCTTACACGCTGGCCGACGGTGTCGAATATGTGCGCGCCGGCCTGAAGGCGGGGCTGACCGTCGATCAGTTCGCGCCGCGCGTGTCGTTCTTCTGGGCGATCGGCATGAATTATTTCATGGAGATCGCGAAGTTGCGCGCCGCCCGCATGATCTGGGCCAAGCTGATGAAACCGTTCAAGCCGGAGGATGCGCGTTCGCTGTCGCTGCGCACCCATTGCCAGACTTCCGGATGGTCGCTGGCAGCGCAAGACGTATTCAACAACGTGTCGCGCACGATGATCGAGGCGATGGCGGCGACGCAGGGTCAGACCCAGTCGCTGCACACCAACGCGCTCGATGAGGCGCTGGCGCTGCCAACCGATTTTTCCGCCCGTATCGCGCGCAATACGCAGATCGTCTTGCAGCAGGAGGCTGGCGCCACCCGCACCGTCGATCCGTGGGGCGGCTCGTATTATGTCGAGCGGCTCACTTACGAGCTGGCGCGCAAGGCCTGGGGGCATATCGAGGAGGTCGAGGCACTCGGCGGCATGGCCAAGGCAATCGAAGCCGGCGTTCCGAAGCTGCGCATCGAGGAAGCCGCCGCCAAGACGCAGGCACGCATCGATTCCGGCCATCAATCGGTCATCGGCGTCAACAAATATCCGCCGACCATTGATGCGCCGATCGACGTGCTCAAGGTCGACAATTCCGCCGTCATGCACATGCAGCTCGACAAGCTCAAACGGCTGAAAGCCGAGCGCGATCCGGTTGCCCTGCAGGAAGCGCTCGACGCGCTGACCCGCGCCGCCACCGGCAATGGCAATCTTCTGGCGCTGGCGGTCGATGCCGCCCGCGCCAAGGCGACCGTCGGGGAGATTTCCTCAGCGCTGGAGAAAGTGTACGGACGTCACGTGGCCTCGATCAAAGCCATCACCGGGGTCTACAAGCGGGAGGTCGGCATGACCGGCGCCGTCGAAAAAGTGCGCGTTGCGGTCGAGGCGTTCGAGGCGGCGGAGGGCCGCAGGCCGCGCCTGCTAGTCGCCAAGATCGGCCAGGACGGTCACGACCGCGGACAAAAGGTGATCGCCTCGGCCTTCGCGGATCTGGGGTTCGACGTCGATATCGGTCCGCTGTTTGCGACGCCGGGCGAAGCCGCGCGCCAGGCGGTTGAAAACGACGTGCATATTCTGGGTGTTTCGTCGCTCGCGGCGGCGCACCTCACGCTGGTGCCGGAGCTCAAGAAGGAGCTCGCCGCCCAAGGCCGCGACGACATCATGATCGTGGTCGGCGGCGTGGTGCCACCGCAGGATTACGACGCGCTGATGAAAGCTGGCGCCGAGGCGATCTTTCCGCCCGGCACCGTGATCGCGGAAGCGGCCGAGAAATTGCTCAAGACGCTGAGCAAGCGGCTGGGCCACGGCAAAGAGGCCGCCGAGTGAATTTATCTGTCAGCCGCGCGATCCTGGCCGGGCTTTGCGCGCTGTCGCTGTCAGCCTGCATCGACTCCGCCACCCCGATTTTGACGGACGCGCAGCCGGTAATGGGACCGCGGCTGAATTTGCAGCTCTACACTTTGAGCAAAGGCTTTGCCGACGAACCGGAGAAAGTCAGCTACGTCTGGAACGGCAAGCTTTACGCCCATGCCGGTGGCGGCATGAAGGATATCGGCGCGATTTCGCTGCATCCATTCGAGTCCGGCGATTTCATCGTCCAGGCCGTGCCAGCGCGGGCCGGCCGAACAATCGAATACGCGCTGTTGCACCAGATCGCGAGCGGCGCCTACCTGGTGATCGCGATCGACGAGGCGGATGCCGATGACGCAACCCGCGCCGCCAATTGTACGCACCCCGGCGGCACCGCGTGTCGCGTCACGACGCGCGAGCAACTGTTCGCCATGGCGCGCGCCACCGCGGCGCACCACAAGGATCAAGGCGGGCTGGTGCTGCGGCTGCCGGACGCGCCGACCAAGCGCCGCCCGTAAATGCCGCCGCGCACGCCCAAACCTTACGATCTCGCCGGCGGCATCCGCGCCGGCGACCGCGCCACGCTGGCGCGTGCCATCACGCTGATCGAAAGCAAGCGCGCCGATCACCGCAAGGCCGCGCATCATCTGGTGCAGGAATTGCTGCCCGCGACTGGCAAGGCCGTGCGCCTCGGCATCACCGGCGCGCCCGGCGCCGGCAAATCCACCACCATCGACGCGCTCGGCACCTCGCTGACGGCGCAAGGCCACAAGGTTGCGGTGCTGGCGGTCGATCCGTCCTCGACCCGCAGCGGCGGTTCGATCCTCGGCGACAAGACGCGCATGGCGCAACTCGCCAGCGACGCCAACGCCTTCGTGCGGCCCTCGCCCACGTCCGGCACCCTCGGCGGCGTCACCGCCAAGACGCGCGAGACCATGCTGCTGTGCGAGGCCGCCGGCTACGATGTGGTGATGGTGGAGACCGTCGGCATCGGCCAGTCGGAGACCGCGGTCGCCGAGATGACCGACTTCTTTCTGGTGTTGATGCTGCCGGGTGCCGGCGACGAGTTGCAGGGCCTGAAAAAAGGCATCGTCGAACTCGCCGACATGATCGCGGTCAACAAGGCCGACGGCGACAACGTCGCGCGCGCCAAGATCGCGGCGGCGGAATATCGCGCTGCGCTCAATATCCTCAAGCCGGTATCGGACACCTGGTCGCCGCCGGTGGTCACGTACTCGGCGCTCACCGGCGAAGGCATCAGCGGGCTGTGGAGCCAGGTGCTGGCGCACAAGAAAATGATGATAGCGTCGGGCGAACTCAACGCGCGCCGGCGCGACCAGCAAGTAAAGTGGATGTGGACCATGCTGGAGGAGCGCTTGACGTCGCGGCTGCGCAGCGACCCTGCCGTGCGCGGCAAGCTCAAGGCCGCCGAAGCCGCGGTCGCCGCCGGCAAACTGGCGCCGACGCTGGCGGTGGAAGAGATCGCGAAATTGCTCGGGGTGTGATGCCCGCCACCATCCTTGTCACCGGCTTCGGGCCATTTCCCGGCGCGCCGCATAATCCGACCGAAGGGCTGGTGAAAAAGCTCAGCCGCGAGCCTGCGCCGCACGGAACGCGCGTGGTCACGCATGTGTTTCGCACCAGCTATGCCGCGGTTGACCGCGATCTGCTGGCCCTCCTGCGCAAACACCGACCGGACGCGCTGCTGATGTTCGGACTCGCTACCCAGGCCGCGCACCTGCGCGTCGAGACGTGCGCGCGGAATATTCTGGCGCCGCTCGCCGATGCCGACGGCAATGTGCCTGACATGCGGGCGATCGCGCCCGGACGCCAAGCCACGCTGTGGCTGCCGACACCGGCGCGCCAACTGCTCGCGGCCGTGCGCGCGGCCCACGTCAAAGCGACGCTGTCGAGCGATGCCGGCGGCTACCTGTGCAACTATGTGTGCTGGCGGGCGGCGATGGCCGCGCGGTTGCCGCAAGGGCCGCGTCTCGCGGCGTTCATCCATGTGCCCGCCGGAGAGAACCTGGCGGATCTGGCGCGCGCCGGCCGCCGCTTTCTTGCCGTTGTCGCCCGCCTTGTTTAGGCCGGAAAGCCTTCCTAGCTAGAATCCGATGTCATCCCGCCGCCCGTCCCGTCGAAAGCTCATTATGCTCGCGATCTTTGCCTTGTTTCTGGCGCCGCTTGCCGCCCGCGCCGCGCTCTACGCCATCGGCAACGATCCGCGCTCGTGGCGCGACGCCGACTGGTCGAGCAGCGGCGTGCTGCCGCCGGCGGCCGACTTCCAGCCGGCACGCGTGGTGATTTTCACCGGCACCACCGGCGCCTGGAAGGGCATATTTTCGGTCCATAGCTGGGTCGTGCTGAAACCGGCCGGCGCCAGACAATGGACCCGTTACGACGTAGTCGGCTGGGGCAACCCGGTGCGCACCAATGGCTGGCCCGCCGACGGCCGCTGGTACGGCAACATGCCGGTAGCGCTTGCTGATGTGTCGGGCGCGCAAGCCGAGAAGCTCATTCCGCGCATCGAAGCCGCGGTCGAGGCTTACAAGTTCAGCCATGCCGGCGATTACTGCATTTGGCCGGGGCCGAACAGCAACAGCTTCACCGCCGCAATTTTGCGCGCGGTGCCGGAACTGGGCGTGGCGCTGCCGCCGAACGCGGTCGGCCGCGATTACCGCGCCGGCTTCTATGCTGGGCGCACCGACAGCGGCACCGGCGTGGAACTTAATCTCGGCGGATACGCCGCGGTGAAACTTGGTTGGGTCGAAGGCGTCGAGGTCGATCTGCTCGGTCTGGTCGCCGGGCTCGATTTGCGCCACCCCGGCGTCAAGTTGCCGGGATTTGGCCGCATCGGCGTTGAATCGCCGGTCGCCACCGCGCTGGCGCGCTGATTTTTTCTCACGACGAATTGTACTTTAGCGGGGTGACGCGCGCGCTTGGACCGTGGCAAGTTGACGGCGCAAGAGGAATGCCATGCGCGATACGCTGCCGCTGCTCGACAAGGTGCCCTTCCCCGCCATCAGACGCGGCAAGCTCAACACCCTGCAGGTCAATCTCGGCTATCGCTGCAACCAGTCCTGCTTCCATTGTCACGTCAATGCCGGGCCGAACCGCACGGAGGAGATGACGGCGGAGGTCGCCGACACGGTGCTCGAGTTTGTCGCGCGCCGCCACATCGCTACACTCGACATCACCGGCGGCGCGCCCGAGCTCAACGCAAATTTTTGCCGCCTGGTGACGGGCGCGCGAAAGCTCGGCGCCAAGGTGATGGACCGCTGTAATCTCACCATTTTGGAACAGCCGGGCCAGGAAGCCCTCGGCGAATTTCTCGCCGCCAATCGCGTCGAGGTGGTGGCCTCGATGCCGTGTTATCTGGCCGACAATGTCGAGCGCCAGCGCGGCAAAGGCGTGTTCGACGGCTCGATCCGCAGCCTGCTGAAGCTCAACGCGCTCGGCTTCGGCCGCGATCCGGCACTGACGCTCAATCTTGTCTACAATCCGCAAGGCCCATCGTTGCCGCCGCCGCAGGCCTCGCTTGAAGCCGACTACAAGCGCGTGCTCGGCGAGAACTACGGCATCGTATTCAACAAATTGTTCGTTCTCGCCAATATGCCGATCCAGCGCTTCGGCTCGATGCTGATGACCAAAGGCGAATTCGACGGTTATATCGACTTGCTGCGCGAGGCGCATCTCGACGCCAATCTCGAAGGCGTGATGTGCCGCAATCTGATGTCGGTCGACTGGCGCGGCTATGTCTACGACTGCGACTTCAACCAGATGCTCGATCTGCCGCTGACTCATGACGCGCGTGCGCGCGTGCATCTGTCCGATTTGTTCGATGCCGACATTGCGGACAATCCGATTCGCGTCGCCGGCCACTGCTATGGCTGCACCGCCGGGCAAGGCTCGAGCTGCGGCGGTGCGCTGAAAGAGACGGCGGAATGAAGCTGTCGATCATCATGCCGGTGCTCGACGAGGCTGCCGGCATCGAAGCGGCGCTCGCGGCGCTGGCACCATTGCGGGCGCGTGGCGTCGAGGTGATCGTCGCCGACGGCGGCAGCAGCGACGGCACGACCGAGCGGGCGCGGCCGCTCGCCGACCGAGTGATCGCGGCCCCACGCCGGCGTAGCGTCCAGATGAACGCCGGAGCGTCTGCGGCGGCCGGCGATGTCCTGTTGTTTCTGCACGCCGACACGCAACTGCCCAAGGACGCCGACCGCCTGGTGCGCGATGGCCTCGCCGCATCAAGCCGCGCCTGGGGCCGTTTCGACGTGCGTTTCGACGCCGGCGGGCTGCTCGCGCTGGTCGCCGTGGCGATGAATTGGCGCTCACGGCTGACCGGGATCGCTACCGGCGACCAGGCGCTGTTCGTCTCGCGCGCGGCGTTTGCGCGCGCCGGCGGCTTTCCGGCGATCGCGCTGATGGAGGACGTGGCGCTGTCGGCCAGGCTCAAGCGCATCGGCAAACCGCTCGCGCTGCATGCGCGCGTTACCACCTCGGCGCGGCGCTGGCGAAAGCACGGTACGATGCGCACAATTCTACTGATGTGGCGGCTGCGGCTTAAGTTCTTCTTCGGCGCCGACCCCGAAAAGCTGGCGAAGATCTACGGCTGAGCCGGCTTATTGCAGCCGGATTTTCTAACGCTCACGCTTTCGCGGCGGCGGGCGCCCACAGCTTGGGGCCGGCACGGGCATATTGCACCGGGCGGGCCACCTCCGCCCCCAGGGCCTTGGCGGCGTGCCAGCCCCAATGCGGATCGTCGAGGAAGCAGCGCGCCATCGACACCATGTCGGCCTCGCCTTTGGCGACGATCTCTTCGGCGTGCTCGGGCTTGACGATCAATCCGACACAGCGGGTCGGAATGCCGGCTTCCTTCCGCACGCGCGCCGCGATCGGCACGTTGTAACCGGGCTCGGTCGGGTTGCGGACATCGGCGACGACGCCGCCCGACGAAATACAGATGAAGTCGATGCCCTCACCTTTAAGCGCCTTGGAAATCGCCACGGCGTCGTCGGCGGTGAGACCTCCCTCGCGCCAGTCGCTGCCCGTGATGCGCGCGCCGAGCGGCACGCTTTTCGGCACCACGGCGCGCACCGCGCGCGCAATCGAGAGCGGGAAGCGCAGGCGGTTTTCCAGCGAGCCGCCATATTGGTCGGTGCGCTTGTTGGAAATCGGCGACATGAAGCCGTGCGCCAAGTAGCCGTGCGCCATGTGCAACTCAATTTCGTCGAAACCGATGCGCAAGGAACGCTGCGCGGCGGAAACGAATGCCTGACGCACGCGTTCCATATCGGCTTCGGTGACTTCGCGTGGTGTATGCCACTTGTCGCCGAACGGGATCGGCGACGCGGCCATGGTCGGCCACGGATCGGCGTCCGGCGCGAGCGGGCCCGCGCCGTCCCACGGCTTTTGCGCCGACGCCTTGCGGCCAGCATGGGCGATCTGGATGCCGAATTTGGCGGTCCCGGCGCGGCGCGCCGAAGAGATCACGCGGGCGAGCGCCGCTTCGTTGTCGTCCGAGTAGAGCCCAAGGCAGCCGTGGGTGATGCGGCCGTGCCGCTCGACATGGGTCGCCTCGACGATCACCAGCGCAGCGCCTGAATTCGCCAGCATGCCGAGATGCATCAGATGCCAGTCGTTGGCGCAACCGTCGTCAGCCGAGTACTGGCACATCGGCGACACCACGATGCGATTGGCAAGCTCGAGGTCGGCCAGCCTATAGGGCGAAAAAAGAGCGCTGCTCATGGGATGAATACTCTGGATTATCGGATGGGCGTCAGGCCGGCAATGATGGCACTGGCATCGCCTGCGTCAAACGGCTTTTAGGCGGCCGGGCGCAGATCGTTCTCGTCGGAGGCGGTCGCCCGGCCGGCGAGCGAGCGCCACACCGTCACCGCCTTCATGACGTCGACAATGCGCTGGGCGAAGCCCTGCGGCGTGTAATAGCGCCGCCAGCGGCCGCTTTGATAGAGCCCGGCGTAGTAGACCAGCCTGCGCTCGGCGAGGCCGAGCCAGCGGCGCGACATCTCATCGAAGCGTGGTCCGGGCTTGGCCGGCATTGAGGGTCCGTGGCGTTCAGGGTGAACAATGACGCCAACGCAACGATTATGGATGACCCCAGCGTTAAGCTGATTCGCGGCCGTTTCAAATGGACGGGAAGCGCTGTCAGCTCTTGAATTTCTTGGCCAGCGCGTCGGCGTTTTTCGCCAACAGGCCCACGTCGGCCCCGACCGCCACGAATTGATAGCCCCAATCGATATAGCGGCGGGCCTCTTCCTCGACGCCGGTGAGCATGCCGGCCGGCTTGCCGACCTTCTTGAGCCGCTTGACGGCGTCGTGCATGGCTTCCTGTGCGCCGGGATGCTGCGGATTGCCGAGATAGCCCAAGGAAGCCGACAGATCCGCCGGTCCGATGAAAACGCCATCGACGCCGTCGACAGCAGCGATGGCTTCAAGCTGGTCGAGCGCCGTGCGGGTTTCGACCTGCACCAGCACGCAGATTTCTGCATTGGCCTTGCCGAGATATCCCGGCACGCGGCCGTAGCGGCTGGCGCGCGCCGATACCGACACGCCGCGAATGCCCTGCGGCGGATAGCGCGTCGAGGCGACCGCGCGCTTGGCCTCCTCGACGTTCTGCACATAGGGAAACAACAGCGTCTGCGCGCCGATGTCGAGGCAGCGCTTGGCCAGCACCGCGTCGTTCCAGGCTGGACGGATGATCGGCGTGGTGGCGCTGCCCTGCATGGCTTGCAGCTGGCCGACCAGATCGGGGATTTCGTTGGGCGAATGTTCGGTGTCGAGCAGAATCCAGTCGAAGCCGCTATCGGAAATGATTTCCGCGGCAATATTGCTGCACAGGCTCGCCCACAGGCCGATCTGCAATTTGCCGGCGGCGAGCGCGTGCTTGAAGGCGTTGCGTGGCATGTCCGGCATTGAATTCCTCAAATAAACTGGATGGCGATGCCGCCGAGCGGCCCGTAATCGGCATGGATGGTATCGCCTTTGGCCGCGAACACGACGCGGGTGAACGAGCCGGCGAGTACGATATGCCCGGGCTCAAGCGCGTGACCGTGCGGGCCGATCTTGTTGGCGAGCCAGGCGACACCGAGCGCCGGATGGCCTAGCACGCCGGCGGCGAGGCCGGTCTCCTCGATTTCGGAATTCTTGTACATGATGCCGCCGACCCAGCGCAGGTCGACATCCATCGGACCGACCGGACGTCCGCCCATCGCAATGCCGGCGGCGGCGCCATTGTCGGCAACGGTGTCGACGATCTTGCGTGGGTCCTGCAGGCGCGCATCGACGATTTCCATCGCCGGCACGACATATTCGGTAGCGCGCAACACGTCGGTCAGGCCCACGCCGGGGCCCTGCAGGCGTTTGCCCATGATGAAGGCGAGTTCGACCTCGACGCGCGGCTTGCAATAGTCGGCGTGTTTCACCTTGGCGCCGTCGGCGATGATCTGGTCGTCGAGGATGTAGCCGTAATCCGGCTCGTCGATCATCGAGGAGCGCTGCATCGCCTTGGAGGTCAGCCCGACTTTATGGCCGATCAGTCTGGCGCCGGCCTTAATCTTGCGCTGCGCGACTTCCGTCGAAATCGCATAGCTGTCCTCGATGGTGATGCCCGGAAACGTGATGTGAAGTTGGGTCGCCTGTTTGCGCTCGTTTTGCGCGGCCACCAGAATATCGGCGGCCTTTTTGCGGTCGGCGTCGGAGAGCATCGTTCAAAATCCCGGCTGGGCAGTGAGAGCTGGCGCGGCGGCTAGTGCTTGAGCTTCGGATCGACGCTGAATTTGGCTTCGGTCTTCTTTGTGATCTCGTCGAGCGTGACGTCCGGCGCGAGCTCGATCAGCGTCATGCCGCCTTTTTTGCGGTCGATGGTGAACACGCCCAGATCCGTGATCACCATGTCGACGACGCCAGCGCCGGTCAGCGGCAGGTCGCATTTGTGCAACAGCTTGGGCGCGTCCTTGGCGGTATGCTCCATGATCACCACCACCTTCTTGACGCCGGCGACCAGATCCATGGCGCCGCCCATGCCCTTGACCATTTTGCCGGGGATCATCCAGTTGGCGAGGTCGCCGTTCTCGGCCACCTGCATGGCGCCGAGCAGCGCGATATCGATATGGCCGCCGCGGATCATGGCGAATGAATCGGCGGACGAGAAAAAGCTGGTGGTCGGCAACTCAGTGACGGTCTGCTTGCCGGCATTGATCAGGTCGGCGTCTTCCTCGCCCTCGTAGGGGAACGGCCCGAAGCCGAGCATGCCGTTCTCGCTTTGCAGCTGCACGCTCATGCCATCCGGGATGTAATTCGACACCAGCGTCGGGATGCCGATACCGAGATTGACGTAGAAGCCGTCGCGCAACTCCTTAGCCGCGCGTTCGGCCATTTGATCGCGGGTCCAGGGCATCAGACTTCCCCTCCGGTTCCAGCCGGCGCGACGCGCTTGCGCACGGTGCGCTGCTCGATATGTTTTTTCGCGTTCGGCACGTGCACGATGCGTTTGACGTAAACGCCCGGCGTGACGATGGCATCGGGCTCAAGTTCACCGGGCTGCACCAGGTGCTCGACCTCGGCGATGGTTACCTTGCCCGAAGCCGCCACCATCGGATTGAAATTGCGCGCCGTCTTCCGGTACACGAGGTTGCCCTCGGTATCGCCCATCCAGGCATGCACCAGTCCCAAATCGGCGACGATGCCGCGCTCCATGATGTATTTCTCGCCGTCGAACTCGCGTTCTTCCTTGCCCTTGGCGATGTCGGTGCCGGCTCCGGTGCGGGTGAAGAAGGCCGGAATGCCGGCGCCGCCGGCGCGCAGGCGTTCGGCTAGCGTACCCTGCGGGTTGAATTCGATCTCAAGCTCGCCGGCGAGATATTGCTGGGCGAACAACTTATTCTCGCCGACGTAAGACGAGATCATCTTCTTGACCTGCTTGGTCTCCAGCAGCAGGCCGATGCCCGCGCCGTCGACGCCGGCATTGTTCGACACGAAAGTGAGATATTTAGCGCCGGAATCGCGGATCGCCAGGATCAGGACTTCGGGGATGCCGCACAGGCCGAAACCGCCGGCCGCAATCAACATGCCGTCCTTGAGCACTCCGGCCAACGCCGCGCGGGCGTCGGGATAGACCTTCTTCATGCAACTCCACCACTCTCCCGGCCGTCTGGAACACTAGCCGAACAGCCAAAAACATCAATTGGACACCTGGAGGCAAGTCCTGGATGCAAAGCCTAGCGGGCTGGCGTCGGTATCTCCATGACCGGGTTGCGCGGCTTTTCAGGCGTCACCACAGGCGGCGGCGCGGCCGGCGGAGGCGCCGCGGCCTTCTGGACCGTGAGCGTGGTCGGCAGCGGCAAGTTGTGCGGGTAATAGGTCCAGAACACAAACAGCCCGGCGAACACGATGGCTGAGAGCAACGCCGCCATCATGCGGTGATGGAACGACAGCACATTGCCGACCAAGGTGGAGACGAACACCAAGATGGCCAGCACGATGACATAGAGCCAGTTCACAGCAGCCAGATCGATCGGCATCGGACGTTATCCTCTTTGCAGCTTTTGGCCTTATTTTAGCGCAGACCCGCCATACGGGTCACCTATGCCCCAAGCATTTCCCAAGCCCCTAAATGCCATTATACAGCGCACGATGACAAATCTGCTGATCCTCGCCGAAGTCAATGAAGCCGTGCGGAGCCGGTACAAGGTCATGCTGCTGGAACGGTTCCCGCAGTTGACCATCAACGTGGCCGGGCATCACAGCCTCGTCGATCCGTACATCGCCGATGCTGACATCCTGCTGTGCTTTTCGCCGCCGATGGCCGACCACGTGGTGCGCGACGCCAAGAAGCTGAAATGGATCCAGGCGCTCGGCACCGGGATCGACAATATCGTCGACCTGCCCTCGCTCGGCAAAGAGGTCGTCGTTACCAATATCCGCGGCATCCACGGTCCGCCGGTGTCGGAAGCCACCGTCGCCTATATGCTCTCGCTCGCCCGCGATCTGCCGCGCTCGACGCGCGCGCAGGACAGAAGCGACTGGGAACGCTGGCCGGCGCGACTCTTGGACGGCAAGACTGTCGGCATTCTCGGCGTCGGCCTGATTGCGGAATATCTGGCGCCGATCTGCAAGCAGTTCGGCATGACGGTAATCGGCATCAGCGGCACGCCGCGCCCGACCAAAGGTTTCGACCGCATGGTCGCGCGTGCGGATCTCATGAAGGTTGTGCCCGAACTCGACTTCCTGGTGGCGCTCGCGCCGCTGACGCCGGAAACGCGCGGCATCATCGGCGAGAAGGTGTTCGCCACCATGAAGCCCTCGGCCTATCTGGTCAACGTCGCGCGCGGCGGCGTGGTCGATGAGCCGGCCTTGATGGCCGCGCTAGAGGCTGAAAAAATCGCCGGCGCCGCGCTTGACGTATTCTCAGAAGAGCCGCTGCCCGCCAGCAGTCCGCTGTGGAAGACGAAGAACATCACCCTCTTTCCTCACCTCGGCGGCTTCTCGGTCGGCTACGAAGATCGCGCCATGCCGACTATCGAAGGCAATATGCGCAAGTTCTTCGCCGGCGATTTCAAAAGCATGCTCAATATCGTGCGCAAACCCGCGTCCTGGGGAGTCTAGAAAATGGCCTTGTCCGAACGATTGAACACGCCGATCTCCACCGCGGAACTGGAACGCCGCTGGGGTCTGGTTCGCGCCGCGATGGAGCGCGACAAGATCGACGTGCTGCTGATGCAGAACAACAACGACCACATGGGCGGCTATGTGCGCTGGTTCACGGACATGCCGGCAACCAACGGCTACCCCAACACCGTGGTATTTCCGCGCGATAGCGAGATGAGCGTCGTGTGCCAGGGTCCGTTTGCCGGCAGCGAGACCACCGCGCAAGGCGACATCAACTGGCGCGGCGTCCAGAAGATCATGACGACGCCGAGCTATGCCTCCGCGCACTACACCAAGGACTACGATCCCGAGCTCGCGGCCCGCGCGCTCGAGCCGTTCCGCAACGCCACCATCGGCTATGTCGGCACCTATCAGATGTCCTACGCGATGCTGGATTTCATCAAGCGCGCGTTTCCGAAGGCGCGCTTCGTCGACGCCACCGACATGGTCGACCAGATCAAGGTCATCAAAAGCGCCGAGGAAATGGAACTGGTCAAGCGTGCCGCGTTGATGCAAGATGGCGCCATGCGTGCCGCCTTCGCGGCGGTCAAACCCGGCATGCGCGACACCGAAGTGGCCGCGGCGGCGCAGCACTACAGCGTGTCGCACGGCAGCGAGAACGGGATTTATCTGTGCGCCTCGATGCCGCTCGGCACGCCGTCGAAATTCGGCAACAAGCATTTGCAGAACCGCGTCATCCAGAAGGGCGATCAGATCGCATTGCTGGTCGAGGATAACGGACCGGGCGGCATGTACACCGAGCTCGGCCGTTCATGCGTTGTCGGCGTCAAAGTGCCGCAGGCGATGAAGGACGAACTCGCCTTCGTCATGGAGTCGCGCAAGATGACGCTCGATTTGCTCAAGCCCGGCGCGTCCTGCAAGGACATCTGGGATGCCTTCAACGCCTTTATGCGCAAGAACGGCCGCCCAATGGAGGCGCGGCTTTATTGCCACGGCCAGGGCTACGATCTGGTCGAGCGTCCTCTGGTGCGCAACGACGAGCCGATGAAAATCGCCAAGGACATGAACATCGTGGTGCACCCGACATACATCCATGCCGGCTATCTCAACTGGCTGTGCGACAATTATCTGATCGGCGGCAACGGACCCGGCGACCGGCTGCACCAGTTTCCGGAAGAAATTGGCGAAGTCGGATAGCAACCATCCATTTGGCGGCCTTGACCGCCCTTCCTCGGCGGCGCAAGAATTTCCCCCTAAGGTGGAGGAAATCCTATGAAAAGAGCAATCTTTAGCGCCGCTTTTACGGCGTTGCTGGCGCTGACCGGAATGGCCGGCGCGCAGAATTTTCCCGATCATCCCGTGACCATGGTGATCCCGTTCGCGGCGGGCGGACCGACCGACGTGCTCGGCCGTGTGATGGCGGCGCGCATGGGCGAAATTCTCGGCCAGAACGTGATTGTCGAGAACATCGGCGGCGCCGGCGGCATGACCGGCGGCAAGCGCGTCGCCGACGCCAAGCCCGATGGCTACACCATTTTGCTCGGCACCGTCGGTACCCAGGCGCAAGGCCAGACGCTGTACAAGCATCCGCTCTACAACGCGGTGACCGACTTCGCGCCGGTCGGCCTGATCGCCGAAGTCCCGATCGTGCTGTTGGTGCGCAAGGACCTGCCGGCGCAGAATCTCAAGGAATTCGTCGCCTATTCCAAAGCCAACCAGGCCAAGATGCAGTTCGGCTCGGCCGGCGCGGGTTCGGCGACGCATCTCGGCTGCGTCGTACTCAACACCGCGATGGGCACCAACATCACCCACGTGCCTTACAAAGGCACCGGTCCGGCGATGCAGGACCTGGTCGCCGGCCGCATCGACTTCCTGTGCGAGATTATCACCACCGCCAAGCCGCAGATCGACGGCGGAAATGTCCGGGCGCTGGCGATCATGACCACCGAGCGCTCGGCGGTGCTGCCGAGCCTGGCGACCACGCGCGAGCAAGGCCTCGACGTGCAGGCCTATACCTGGAACGCGCTGTATGCGCCGAATGGTACGCCGGACGCAGTGGTCAAGAAGCTCAACGACGCCATGGTCGCGGCCATGACCACGCCGGCGGTGCACGACCGCCTGCAGAGTCTGGGCGCCACGATCGTGAGCAAGGATCGCAGCACCCCGGCCTATCTCGGCAAGTTCACCGTCGATGAAATCAAGAAGTGGGAAGCGCCGATTAAGGCGAGCGGCGTTTCGATCGAATGACCGCGTGTGCGGGATCGGAGTTTAGCGATGGCTGACATCAAGATTCTCAATCCCGACACGCTCGGCAAGCCGCTCGGGCAATATTCGCAACTGACCCGCGTGAAGGCGTCGGAATTCGTCTTCATCGCGGGGCAGGTTGGCGTCTACAAAGACGGCAAGCTTGCCGGCGAGCATTTCGACGCGCAATGCGTCCAAACCTTCGCCAACATCGAGGCGGCGCTCAAATCGGTTGGCGCCGGCTGGGGCAATATCGTCGAGTTCACCACCTATCTGGTGCACTCGCAGGACATTCCCAATTTCATGAAATTCCGCCTGCGCGAATTTCCCAAGATGTTTGTCAACGGCGCCTATCCGCCCAACACGCTGCTGATGGTCGACCGGCTTGTGCAGGAGCCGCTTTTGATCGAGGTCTCGGCGGTCGCTGCGCTTTAAGATTGCCGCGGTGCCCTAGTTTGCCTTCTCGATCAGGCTGACGTGCGCGGCGACCACGCGCCAGCCCTCGGGGAATTTCACCCAGGTCTGCATCTGCCGGCCGGTCTTGCCAGGCGCGGACGGCCGCTCGTATAGCGTCGAGGCGACGGCGAATTCGCGGCCGTAGGTGGTAATGACGGTGCGCGACAGCGTGCGTCCGAGCGCCACCGGCGAGCGCGCGGCGCGGAACGCCTTGATCTCGGAATAACCGTAGAGAATTTCAGCCCCGCCGTAGCGGATGGTGCGCGGGTCATCGCGAAACAAGGCATTGAGCGCCGGCACATCGTTTGAAACCAGCGCCTTTTCATAATGCGCGAAGGCCTCGCGGACCTCGGCCACGACCTCCGGCAGGTCAATCTCCATTTTCTTGAACTCCTATTCGGGCGGACATTTCATGCGGCACCTCTACTCCACAAACTTCCCCTGCCTGCGCTCGCTGGCGTATTTGACCAGCGCCAGGAAGCGGTAGAGCCCGTGCACGAATTTGCCGTAGGGCAGACTCAGGAATAGCCCGAGCACGACGCCGAGATGGACGGCGAGCAGAATACCCATCGCGGGCGTGTCGCGCAGGACCATCAGCGCGAATCCGGTCAGGCTGGTGAGAAACAGCATCGCGATGAAAGCGGTATCCATGCCCTTGCGCGCGGTGTCGACCAGGATTGGATCGCGTTTGCGCGACAGCATGAACAAGCCAACCGGCCCGATCAAAAGCCCTATGCCGCCAAGAATGCCGAGCAGCACCGGCAGGCTGAAAATTGCATAGGGCGCGTGCCAGCCGAACGCATAATGATAAAGCGTGGCGACGCAAGTGGCGGCGAAGCACAGCATGAAGCCGTAGAAGGTGAGATGATGATAGATGCGGCGCGAAGGCGACGGTTGGTCGTCCTCGCTGGTGCAGCCGCCTCCGCCGCCGTGCAAATACGTGAGATGCATGGTGTCGGCGACGGCGCGGCCGAAGGCGGCAAAGCCGGCGTTTGGGCCATCGCCATTGATGTCGCGCCAGAACGCCCGCAGGCTCATCCAGAACGCGGCCACGACGTAAAGCGCGACCGCGCCGAACAGACCAGCCATCGCTTTGTGCGGAATCACTTTGTAGAAATCGCCAGCGTTGGCCGAAAACAGCGCCGTCCGGTCGGCGAAAGCGACGCAGCCGAGCACGAAGGCTGCGGTGCTCACGGCCGCCAGTAGCGTGACAATCAGGCCGTTGCGTTCGAAGGCGCCCGACAGCGCCTGCGGCCAGGCGTAGTGCGCGTAGCTGTCGTTGCGCAGCCTGGCGAGCGTTTCCGGCACATTGACGCTAAACTCGTGCGGCGGCGAATACTGGCAATCGGTGTAGCAGGCGCCGCACTGGTGGCAGAGATTGGCGAGATAATTGAGATCGCCGTCGCCAAAGGTAAAGCGCATCTCCATCGCCGGAAACACCGCGCACAGCCCCTCGCAATAGCGGCAGGCGTTGCAGATTGTCATCAGCCGGTCGGCTTCGTGCAGCGCGCTAGTTGTGTGCATGCGACGCCGCTCCCTGCCCCGCCAGGCGGCCGAACACCGCGCCGATGGTCATGCCGATGCCGGCGAGATAGCCCTTGCCGAGCACGTTGCCGGCCATGATTTCGCCGGCCGCGAACATGTTGCCGGACGGCGCGCCGCTGTTCAGCAGCATGCGCGACTCCTGGTTCACGCGCACGCCGAGATAGGTGAAGGTGATGCCGGGCCGCAGCGGATAGGCATAGAACGGCGGCTTGTCGATGGCGCGCGCCCAGTGCGATTTCGGAATGGCGAGGCCTTCCGTGCGGCAATCGTCGAGCACAGCGTGGTCAAACGTGCCGGGGCGCACCGCGGCGTTGAAATCGGCGATGCTTTTTTCCAGCGACGCCGGCCGCAGCGCGAGCTTGGTCGCGAGCTCGCCGATCGTCGGCGCCTGGATTGCCGGAAAGATCGACGGCATGAACAGATGGAACGATTTCGAGTCGACGATGGTGTAGGCGATCTGGTCCGGCTGCTGCGCCACCAAGCGGCCCCAGATGGCGTAGCGCTTCGGCCAGGTTTCCTCGCCCTCGTCGTAGAAGCGCTGGGCGTCGCGATTGACCACGACGCCGAACACGATGCTGTCGAGCCGGGTGGCGATGCCGCCGTCAAACTTGGGCGCGCGCGCGTCGATCGCCACCGCATGGCATTGCGTCGGATCGCCGACCGGCATGACGTCGGCGGCGTGCAGCATGCGCAGCACGTCCCCGCGGTTATAGGGCGTGCCGCGAATGAGGAAGTTGTCGGCGGCCGCGCCCCAGTATTCCTTCAGCCATTCGATATTGGCCTCGAAGCCGCCGCAGGCCGCGACCAGCGCCTTGCCGCGGATCGGGATCTGCTTGCCCTGGCGCTTGATCACCGCCGAGATGAAAAAACCGTCGCTTATGTTGAGCGCGACCACCGGTGAACCGTAGATCACGCTGACGCCGAGCTTTTCAGCGCGGCGGTAGAGGTCGTTGAGCGCGCCGCGGCCGCCGCCGAGGAAGAAAGCATTGGTCTTGCCGAGCGACAGCGTGCCGCCGAGCGGCGGCTGGAAGCGCACGCCCTGCTCGTCCATCCAGCCGAGCAACTGGATGGAGTTGGCGACCGTCAGCTTGGCCAGCACCTCGTCGGTCTGGCCGCCGGTGACGCGATAGAGGTCATCGAGAAATTCTTCCGCGGCGTAAGGCCCCGTCATGGTAGGCGCGGTGCCGTCATGGGCGCAGCGCAGATTTCGGGTGTGACGGGTATTGCCGCCGCGATAGAATTCTGGCGCGCCCTCGATCACGATAACGCGGCAGCCGGCGCGCGCGGCGGTGATGGCGGCACAAAGCGCGGCATTGCCACCGCCGGCCACCACCACGTCGAAAGGTTCGGTAAAATCCGGCACGGCGGTCACGACGTCACGGCCTCCGCGACGCATTGCCCGAATTTGCCGGTGCCGAGCTTGCCGCCGAGATCCGGCGTGCGCGTTTTCGGATCGGCGATGACGCGGTCGAGCGCGCTCTCGATCGCCTGCGCCGCGCCGTTGAGCTTGTTGTCGCCGCGCCGCTCGCCGAGCCAGGCCAGCAGCATGGCGGCCGAGCCGATCAGCGAGGCCGGATTGGCCAGATTCTTGCCGGCGATGTCGGGCGCCGAGCCGTGCTGCGCCTGCGCCACGCCGTGGTCGGCACCGGCATTGAGCGAGGCGGCCAGACCCAGACTGCCGGCGATCTCGCTCGCCTCGTCGGACAGGATGTCGCCGTACATATTGGTGGTGACGACCACGTCGAATTGACCGGCGTCGCGCACCAACAGCGCCGCCATGGCGTCGATGATGCGTTCCTCGTATTTTACCTGCGGATAGCGCGCGGCGACTTCGCGTGTGCATTCGAGATAAAGCCCGTCCGACACGCGCAGCACATTGGCCTTGTGCACGCAGGTGACTTTTTTGCGCCGCTGCATCGCGAGCTTGAAGGCGCTCTCGGCGATGCGGGTCGAGCCGTTGCGCGTAATCTTGCGCATGGCGATGGCGAGATCGGGCGTCGGCATGAACTCGCCGGGGCCGACATGCATCGAGCGGTCGGCGTAGAAGCCTTCGGTGTTCTCGCGCACGATGACGAGATCGACCGGCACGCCGCAGCGCGGCGGGAAACCCTCACGCGAGCGCGCCGGCCGTATATTGGCGTAGAGATCGAGCCGCTTGCGCAATTCGCCGGACGGGTTGAGGCCGCCTGCTGCTGCCGGCGGATAGTCGTTGTGCGACACGGGACCGAGCAGCACGCCCTTCGCGGCCTTGGCGCGCTCCAGCACGGCAGACGGGAATGTGTTGCCGGTGGCCTTATACGCGGCCCAGCCGACCGCCATCGCCTCGAAGGCAAGCCCGAGGCCGAATTTGGCGTCGGCGGCGCGCAGCACCGCCAAGGTCGCGGCGGTGATCTCCGGGCCGATGCCGTCGCCTTCCAGCACAAGGATATCGATCGCACCGGCCGCCATGAAACCACCCTCGCCGCTCACTTGCGCCGTTGATATAGACCGATTGTTTCACCGCGGCTACGGTTGCCCGCGTGCGACAATGCCGTAGGCTGGGACGCTGAAATTTCGGCCCACGAAAAAAGAAACGAGGAATGCCATGGTTCAACACACCGCAACCACGCCCGCCGATCCGCCATATTGGAGCGCCTCGCCGTCCAAGCCGAAACTGAAGCTGCCGCCCGGCGCGACCGACGCCCATGTGCACGTGTTCGGGCCGCGCGCACGCTTTCCGTTCGCCGACGGGCGCAATTACACGCCGTCCGACGCCACCAAGGAAATGCTGTTCGCGCTGCATAAGCGGCTCGGCATCGAGCATTGCGTGATCGTGCAGCCGAACTGCCACGGCCGCGACAATTCCGTCACCGTCGATGCGGTTGCCGCCACCGGGCAATCCTATCGCGGCATCGCGCTGGTGCCGACCGATGTCAGCGACGCCGAGCTCAAGCGGCTTGCCGCCGCGGGGCTATGCGGCGCGCGCTTTCATTACGTCGGGCATCTGTCGAGCGGGCCGAAGATAGACGACGTGATGGTGTTTTCCAAGCGGCTCGCCGCGATCGGCTGGCACATCCAGATTCACATGGCGGCCGAGCTGATCGCCGAGCTCACGCCGGCGCTCAAGCGCTCGCCGGTGCCGGTGGTGATCGACCACATCGGCCGCGTCGACGCCGCGCTCGGGCTCGAGCAGCCGGGCTTCCGCGCGCTGCTGGCGCTGATGCAGGAAAAGCACGTCTGGGTGAAAGTCAGCGGCACCGACCGCATCACCCGCGCCGGCCCACCTTACGCCGACGCGGTACCGTTCGCGCGCAAGCTGGTGGCCGAATTCGGCGACCGCTGCGTCTGGGGCACCGACTGGCCGCATCCCAATCACGCACCGCCGGTGGTCGATGACGGATTGCTGGTGGACATCCTAGCCGAGATTGCGCCGGGCGCGGCGCTCAAGACGCTGCTGGTCGATAATCCGCAGCGGCTTTATCAATTCGCGCCGGCGCGCAAGCTCACCGGAGCCAAATCATGAGCGGACGTCTGCAGGGCAAGATCGCGCTGGTCACCGGCGCCGGCAGCGTCGGCCCGGGCTGGGGCAACGGCCGCGCCACCTGCGTGCGCTTCGCCGAGGAAGGCGCCAAGATTTTTGCGGTCGATCGCAATCTCGAAAGCACCGCAGAAACCGTCGAGAAAGTCAAAGCCGTGGGCGGCGAGATCGTCACGCATCAATGCGACGTCACCGACAGCGCGTCGGTCGCCGCCATGGTCCGGGCCTGCGTCGAGCACTACGGCCGCATCGACGTGCTCGTCAACGGCGTCGGCGGCTCAGCCCATGGCGGGCCGGTCGAAATGTCGGAAGAAGTCTGGGACGGCCAGATCGATTTCAATCTCAAGAGCGTGTTCCTCACGCTCAAGCACGTGTTGCCGGTGATGGAAAGGCAAAAGGCGGGATCTATCGTCAATCTCGGCTCGACCTCGGGAATCCGCTTCACCGGCGCATTCCAGGTCGGCTATGCCGCGACTAAGGCCGGCGTCATCCAGCTGTCGCGCGTGGTGGCCGTGCAATATGCCAGCAAGGGTATTCGCGTGAACACCGTGATCCCCGGGCAATTGCACACGCCGATGGTGGAGGCGCGGCTCGCCAAGCAGCGCGCCGGCGGCGACGTCGCGGCGCTGCTCAAACAGCGCGTGGCGCGCATTCCGCAGGGTTTCATGGGCGACGGCCGCGATACCGCCAACGCGGCGTTGTTTCTCGCCTCCGACGAAGCGCGCTTCGTCACCGGCACGGAAATCGTCGTTGACGGCGGCATGAGCGTGCGCTGCGATTAATTTTTCCGCCGATTTCAGCAAATGCCGGTTCCCTGAACGCGTGTTCATGGAACGTCGCGCTGCTTGCCGCATTGAATCCTTGGCGAACATCCCACGCTACGAAGAACACCCAGGAGGATTCAATGCGCAACATAACTTTGGCGATTGCCGCTCTCGCTGCGATCGGGTTCGTTCTGCCGGTAATGCCGGCGAGCGCCGAAAATGCGATCATCATCAAGACCGACAATGATCACGACCGTGATTGGCAGCGCCATCACCACCACAAGAAGATTGTGGTGCTCAAGACGCATCATGATCGCGACCACGACCACGACTAGGTCGACAAGTCATTCAGCAAACAACGGCCCCTCACCGGGGCCGTTGTTTTATCGGGAGACGGCGAATTACTTGTTCAGCCACCGCCGCGCAAAGCCCAGGAGGCCCTGCGGCAGGAAAATGATCATGGCGATGAAGATGAAGCCGACCGGGATCAAATAGGGGAACTGGTCGCCGAAGATGCGCGACATCAACTCGCGCAACAACTGGAAGAAACCGGCGCCGACGATCGGGCCGACCAGCGTGCCGATGCCGCCGATGACGTTGAAGATCACGGTGTCGCCCGAGGTGACGAAATAGACGAAATCGGGCGCGGCGAATTCGTTCTGCACGGCGTAGAGCACGCCGGCGAGCCCCGCAAAAATCCCCGACAGCATCACCGAGACGATCTTGTAGCGCTGCACCGGATAGCCGATGGCGCGGGTGCGCGCCTCGTTTTCGCGGATCGATTGCAGCACCATGCCGAACGGTGACTGCGTGACACGGCGCAAGATCAAATAGGAGCCCGTCACCACCGCCAGCACGAACCAGTGCAGCGTGGTCGAGGTGAAGCGGATGTCCAACAAATAAGGAATCGAGAAATGCGGGCGGCTGAAGATCAGGCCGTTCTCCCCGCCGGTGACCTTGGTCCAGGTGAAAATGATGACGTAAAAGATCTGACTGAAGATCAGCGTCGTGATGGCGAAGTAGATGTCGCGCAACCGAGTGGAGAAATACGCCACGAACAGCGCGGCGCCCGCCGCGCCCACCAGCCCGAAACCGATCGCCAGCCACAGATTGGGCGGGCTGAACATCAGAAGCGCGGCGGCCGCGCCATACATGCCGAGCCCGAAGAAGGCCGAATGGCCGAACGAAATCATGCCGGTGTAGCCGATCAGAAGATCGGACGACATCGCCAGAAGGCCCCAGATCAGCACCTCGGTGAGAAAGCGGCGCCAGAATTCCGGCAGCACCAGCGGCGCCACGATCAGCACCGCCATGACGACCGCAAATCCGGCCCAATATATTTTGGTGTGGCGGGTCATTTGGGCGTCGCAAACAGGCCGGTCGGCCGGAACAGGAGCGTGAGGATCAGCACGACGAACGACACGATCACCGCTTGCGAGGGATCGACCCAGATCGAGGCGTAGGATTCAAGCAGGCTGATGAAGATAGCGGCCAGGATCGAGCCGCCGAGATTGCCCATGCCGCCGACCACCACCACGATAAAGGCCTTGAGCACCCAATCGAGACCCATGGTGTGGTTGACGCTGCCGAGCGGCCCGAACAGCACGCCGCTCGCCGCCGCCATGGCCGCGCCGAGCGCGAACACGCCGGTGTGCACCAAAGGCACCGGAATGCCCATGGCCTGCGCCATGACGCGGTCTTGCGTGGTGGCGCGGATCCAAATGCCGAACTTGCCGTATTTCAGGAAGGCGTAGAGCCCGCCGATCATGGCGGCCGACAGGATCGTGATCAGAATCCGGTACCAGGGATATTGCAGATAGAAGAGATTGAAATGACTCGTGATCGGCTGGTCGAGTTTGCGCGACACCGGGCCGAATTGCCACAGCGCGAAGTTCTGCAAAATCAGCGACACGCCGAAGGTGGCGAGAATGGTGTTCAAGGGATCGCGGCCGAGCAGCGGCCGCAAGGTCGTGACCTGGATGGCGGCGCCGAGAATGGCGACGATCAGCGAGGACACGACCAGCGCCAGCCAGAAATTTCCGGTGCTCGATATCACGATGATGCCGACATAGGCGCCGAGCATAAACAGCTCGCCATGGGCGAAGTTGACCACGTCCATGATGCCGAAGATCAGCGTCAGCCCGGAGGCGACCAGCGCCAGGATCATGCCGGTGACGATGCCGTTGATCGTCTGGATCAGCAGCAGCTCGTACGGAAAGGTCTGGAAGAAGTGGATCACCGCGTCCATCGTCACACCCCCAGATATTGCTTGATGACGGGGTCGTGGACGTCGATTTCGGACGCCGCGCAATGGTGGCGCACGGCGCCCTTCTCCATGATGTAGACGCGCTGGCAGGCGGCGAGCGTCAGCGGCACATTCTGCTCGACTAGCAGAATGGCGACGCCTTCGTTGTGCAGCACATCGATGATCTGGCGGATCTGCGACACCATCCTGGGCATGAGCCCTTCGGTCGGCTCGTCGAGCAGGATAATCTTGGGCTCCAGCATCATGGCGCGCGAGATCGCCAGCATCTGCTGCTCGCCGCCCGACAGCGTGCCGCCGGCCTGGTTGCGCCGCTCGCCCAGCACCGGGAAGAATGTGAACACCTTGTCGAGCAGCGTCTTGCGCTTGGCCTCGTCGACGCCCTGGCGGTCGAGGCCGGTGCGCAGGTTTTCCATGACGGTCAGCAGGCGGAAGATGCGGCGGTCTTCCGGCACGTAGCCGATGCCGAGCCGCGCCAGTTTGTGCGACGGCAGGCCGGTGATTTTATGCCCGTCGAGCAGCACCTGCCCCTGGCTCGGCGGCACCAGGCCCATGATGGTCTTGAGCGTGGTGCTTTTGCCGACGCCGTTGCGACCGAGCAGGCCAACCACCTCGCCGGGCGCCACCTCGAGCGAGACGCCGTGCAGGATGTGGCTCTTGCCGTAATAGGTGTGCACGTCCTCGACCCGGACGAGCGGCTGCGAACTGGTCTCGGCCAAGGCGCTCATGTCTTGAGATAGACCTCCAGCACCTTCGGGTTCTGCTGGATTTCTTCCGGCGTGCCTTCGGCGAGAATGGCGCCATAGTTCAGCACGGTGATGCGGTCGGCAAGCTCCATCACTACTTCCATGTCGTGCTCGACGATCAGGATGGTCAAATTCTCGGCGATGCGCTGCACCAGCCGCAGGGTTTCATGCGTCTCGGCCGCGCTCATGCCGGCGGTCGGCTCGTCGAGGCACAGCAGAACCGGCTCGGTGGCGAGCGCGATGCCGATCTCCAAATTACGTTGGGCGCCGTGTGAAAGGTTGGACGCCAGTTCGTCGCGCAGGTCGAGCAGGCCGACCTGATCGAGCGCGTGCTCGGCCTTGGCGTTGATGTCGGCGAAGGCGTCATGATGCGCGATCATGTTCCAGCCGTGGCGGCGCGATTGCGCGGCGATGCGCGCGTTCTCCAGCACCGAGGCGTTCGGCAGGATGTTGGTGATTTGGTAGGAGCGCGCGATGCCCTTCTGCGAAATCTCGTTCGACGGCAGGCCGGTGATATCCTCGCCGTTGAGGATGATGCGGCCGGAGGTCGGCCGCAGCACGCCGGTGAGGCAATTGAAGAACGTACTCTTGCCCGCCCCGTTCGGTCCGATGATGGCGTGGGTCTTGCCGCGCTCAACCTCGAAATTGATCTGGTTGAGCGCAGCCAAGCCGCCGAACCGGACAGTCAGCAGTTCGGTGCGCAGGATAGAAGACGATGCTCCCCGGCTTGGCGCCGGGGAGCGCGTGTCGATCGCCTGTTCCACGTGGTCTTACGCCGCGGGGAACTTGCAGGCCGGCGGAACGAGCGTCTTGTCCTTCGGCACAGTCTGAAGAAGCTTGTAGGTCCCGCCCTTCACCTCGAAGATGAACTCCTGCAGGAAGGCCTGGTGGTCTTCCTTGCGCAGCGTCTTGTCGCCCTGCGGGAAGTCGTCGCCGGCCTTCACTTCGAGGCCCTCAAGCGCCTCGATCAGCTTCATGGTGTCAGCGCGACTGTCGAACTTCGCCTTCTCCATGCCGATTTTCATCGCATTCAAGGCTTCGTAGTTCGACTGAACGTATTTGTCGGGCGCCGGACCCGACGGATCGACCTTAATAAGGCGCTTCTTGGCCTCGTCGAAGAACCGATGGTGAGCGGGCGTATCGAGCGGACCCTGGAACACCGGGATATATCGGTTGATGGCGATAAAGCCGTCAACCTTGTTGCCCTGCGCCGGCAGATTGGTCGGCTCGGTAATGGAGCCGTCGCCGGCCATTTTATATTTCTTGGTCAGGCCGAGATCGTAGGCCTGGTTGACGATGGTGACACCGTCTTTGCCGAAGAAGATGGCGAACAGCCCGTCGAAATCACCGGAGATCTTCGACAGGAACGGCGTCATGTCGGGCGTGCCGAGCGGGATGCCGGTAGTGCCGACCACTTCGCCGCCGTTCTTCTTGATTTCGGCGGCATAAGCGTCGCGCGTCGATTGGCCCCAGGAATAATCGGCAAACACGATGTGCCACTTCTTGCCCATCTTGGCGAGCGTCGGGCCCATGGCGACCGCTTGCGCCGGCGCAAAATCGTGCAGGCGGAAGGTGTAGCGGTTGCAGGCGCTGGTGGTCAGCGTGGTATCGAGACACACGCTGATCATGTTGAGGATCTTGGCCTCCTGCCAGACCGGCATGCAGGCGAGACAGATGTTGGACAGGAAGCCGCCGACGTGAACGTCGATGGCGTCTTCCTCGACCATCTTCGCGCTCTTGCGGCGTCCGACGTCCGGCTTGGATTCATCGTCGACCAGCACGAGCTCGACCGGCCGGCCGTTGATGCCGCCATTTTTGTTGATGCGATCGGCCGCCATTTCGAGACCGACCACCGCGGTCTTGCCACCGATGGCGCCGGGACCCGACAGCGGCTGCTCGGAGCCGACCTTAAAAGCCTTGGCGGCGCCGAATGCCGCGCGCCACGGCGCCGGCACCAGCATCATTCCGCCGATCGCGCCGCCGCCCCAACCGACGAGTGTGCGGCGGGTGAGCTTGCCGCTGTACCAGATGTCGCTCGCCCAGGATTCTTCTTTCCACTTTTCAGTCATCGCAGTTTCCTCCCTCTAGAACTCGTTTGGACAAACCGAAAAACACCCGCCCATGAAGCCATCCCGGGGCCTTTGTTGGGCTCTTCCGGTGACATTATGTCACAAGGAAACGCCATCCCAGCATCAGTTTCAATGGCTATTTTCATATTGATGCACGGGACTTCACATGGTCGGATGGCTGGCGATGCGCGAACTTGCTAGGCTTGTTCGACGCTGCGAAAACCGCCGTACGACGAACGGATGACCCCGATGCCCGTGACAACCTTGCGCCGAGACGACGCGACCGCGCCCGGCAGCGGGTACGCGGCGCGGCTTTCGGTGCGCGCCAACACGCATCGCGGGCCGACCTCGGGCCTTGCCCCCGGCTATGTGCAAGGCAATCTCGCCATTCTGCCGCAGGCGCTCGCCGCCGATTTCCTGCGCTTCTGCCAGCTCAACCCGAAGCCCTGCCCGGTGATCGGCACGTCCGAGCCGGGCGATCCGCGCGTGCCGGAACTGGGCGAAGACCTGGACATCCGCACTGATTTGTCGCGCTACCGGGTGTGGCGCAACGGCGAACTGGTGGCCGAGCCCGAGGATATCCGCGACGTCTGGCGCGACGATCTGGTGAGCTTCGTCATCGGCTGTTCGTTTTCATTCGAGGAAGCGCTGATGAGCGACGGCATCGAGCTGCGTCACATCGTGCGCGGCTGCAACGTGCCGATGTACCGCACTTCGATTGCCACCAAGGCGGCGGGGCCCTTCCACGGGCCGATGGTGGTGTCGATGCGGCCGATGACGCCGAAGAGCGCGATCCGCGCGGTGCAGATCACCACGCGCTTTCCGCAGGTGCACGGCGCGCCGGTGCATATCGGCAAGCCGGAGATGATCGGCATCAAGGACATCATGAAGCCGGACTACGGCGACGCCGTCGAAGTGCGCGGCGACGAACTGCCGGTGTTCTGGGCCTGCGGCGTGACGCCGCAATCGGTGATCGCGACGGTCAAGCCGGAATTCTGCATCACGCATTATCCCGGCAGCATGCTGGTGACGGATCGCAAGAATACCGAATTTGCGATTATGTAGTTACGCCGCGTCCCGCGCCGCATTCTTATCAAGCAGACCCGCCTCGATCAGCGCCAGACGAATACGCGCAATTTCGGCGCGCTCGAGCTTGACCAGCGGCGGACGCACCACCGCGCGCGGCAATTTGCCGAGCAGCACGAGGGCTTCCTTCATGCGATTGTGCATGTCGACGAAGGGGTCGGCGTAGAACACCCGCGCGGTCGGCTCGATGCGCGCGGCAAGGCGCTTGGCTTCCTCGAGATCGTTACCCTGCACGGCACGAAACAGTTTCGCCTGGAGGTCGGCGATCACGCTGCCGGAGCCCGACAGCAGGCCGTTGGGGCCGAGCACCAGCGACGCGAACAGCCACGATGAGTGGGTGGTGAGCACGTTCACCGGGCGCGACAGGTTTTGCAGCGTCTGAATGTGCCATTCGTGATGCGGCACGTTGCCGGTCCAGTCCTTGATGGCGCGGATCGACGGCACCTGCTCGCACAATTGCAGCAGCGTGTCCTTCGGATAGCCCTGGCCCGTGGCCAGCGGATACTGAAACACGATCAGCGGCAGATCGGTGGCGTCGGCGATGCGCTTGAAATGCGCCAGCGCCATGGCCGCGTTCTGGCCGAGCGTGAACGGCGACGGCGGAAACACCAGCAGCGCCGAAGCGCCGCCTTGCGTTGCCATCTTCGCGAGCCGCGCGGCTTCCACGCTGCCGTCAGCCCAGATGCCGTTGACGATCGGCAGTCTGGCGCCGATCTCGTCCTGCGTGATGTCGAGCACGCGCCGCTGTTCCTCGAAGGTGCAGGAGGCGACTTCGGTGGAATGCGCGTTAATGGTGACGGCCGACAGGCCTTCGACGCCGGCGATGTCGCTCAGATGCTTGCGGTAGCTCGCCTCGTCGATCGACAGGTCGTTCTCGAACGGCAGCAGCACCGCCGGGATCACGCCGTGGGGAACATATTTCGCGTGCCGTGGCATCTACGTCTCCTTACTCTGCCGCCCTGATGGGCGCGCTGGTATAGCCGAATTCGCCCGACAGCCGGTCGGCGGCGGCGCGCACGGTGCGCGCGCGTTTTTGCAGCGCCTCGATCGACAGCCGCCAGACCGGGCCGGAAATGCCGATCGCGCCGGTCACCTCACCGCTGAAATCGCGCACCGGCAGCGCCACGCAGCGCAATTCGGAATCGAACTCGCCGTCGTCGAACGCGAGTCCGCTACGCCGTACCTCGACAATCTCGCGGCCCAGAGCCTCGACCGAGGTGATCGACTTCGGCGTCATCGCCTTGAGTTCCGCGCGTTCGAGAAAACGCTCGAGCTGATCGGGCGCCAGTGCCGCCAGCATGATCTTGCCCAAGGCGGTGCAATGCGACGGCCGCACCACGCCGACGCGGTCGGTCAACTGGAACGCGCCCGGCCCGCTGGTGCGCGCCAGCACCACGACGGCGTCGCCCATGCGCACCGAGAAATGCGCGCTCTCGCCGGTCTCGCGCGATAGATCCTCAAGCACGGGCGTGGCCAGGCTCATCATTTCGATTTCGTCGAGCGCGCTGGCGGCCAGCGCAAACAGCGGGCGGCCGATACGGTAGCGCTTTGAGTCCTTCATCTGCCGCACATAGCCGAGCGAGACCATGGTTTTGACCAGATGGAACGTCGTGGAATTGTGCAGGCCGACGCGCTTGCTCAGATCGGCAAGCCCGATGCCGTTGCGGTTGCGGGCGATCTCTTCCATGATGGCGAAGCCGCGGCCGATCGACTGCACGCCGCCGCGCGCGCGCTCGGCGCCCGCCTCGGCAACGCGCTCCGGCCGCGCGCTGGTGGCCTTCGGTTTCATTCGCGCCGGCATCCGCTCGTCTCCCGTGACGAGGCTGACGTTACACTTAAGCTTTTTCGATTGGCAAATGGCAATTCACCATGTTGAATGCCGGCCGCGGCGCCAATGTCCGCGCCCAACACCCGGAAAACCCGTGAGCGACGCGCAAAACGACAGCTACGACGTCATCGTGATCGGCGGCGGCGGCACCGGCCTTGCCGCCGCGATCGAGGCGGCCGGCGCCGGCGCCCGGACCGTGTTGATCGAAAAGAACGCGGCGCTCGGCGGCTCGACCGGCTGGTCGGTCGGCTCGATCACCGTCAGCGCCACGCCGCATCAGCGCGCCAAGGGCGTCGTCGATAGTCCGCAAGATCATTGGCGCGACATGGCGCTCTTCAACGGCGCGCTCGACAAGCGCGACAATCCGGCGCTGCGGCGCGTCTTGACCGAGGAACTGCCCGAGACCTTCGACTGGCTGCTGTCGCACGGCCTGCGGTTTTACGGGCCGATGCCGGAGCCGCCGCATACCAAGCCGCGCATGCACAATGTACTGCCCAATTCGCGCTCGTTCATCCGCAATCTGGAACGCGCGGCGCGCCGCGCCGGCGCGGTTATCGTGACATCGGCGCGCGCCGAGGAGCTGATCAGCGAAGGCGGCCGGGTAACGGCGGTTGCTTGTTCGACGCCGCAAGGCCGACGCCTGTTCAGCGCGCGACGCGCGGTGGTGCTGACCAGCGGCGATTTCACCAACGATCCCGAGTTGAAGGGCCGCTACATGGGCGCGCAGGAAGCCAAGGCCTCCGGCGTCAATCCGACCGCCACCGGCGACGGGCAGAAGCTCGCGGTCAAGCTCGGCGCGCGCATCCTCAATGGCGATCTCGCGCTCGGTCCCGAATTACGATTCGTGCCGCCGAGCCGCGCGAACTTGCTGCAGAAACTTCCGCCCTGGCCGTGGCTGGCCTCATTCATGGCCTGGTCGATCGACCATATGCCGCCCGTCTTGTTGCGGCCTTTCATCATGAGCTTCGTGACCACGGCGCTGGCGCCCTCGCCCAACCTGTTCGAGGCCGGCGCGCTGCTGGTGAACAAGGACGGCGAGCGCTTCACCGACGAGCGCGACAATCCGGCGCTGGTGTTGCCCGATCAGCCGGACGGCAATGGTTTCATTCTGCTCGACGCGCGCATCGCCAAATTGTTTACCGCCTGGCCAAATTTCATCTCGACCGCGCCGGGCGTGGCCTATGCCTATCTCGCCGACTACCGGCGCAACCGGCGCGATGTTTTTGCAAGCGGCCCGACGCTGGCCTCGCTCGGCCAGCAGCTCGGTATGCCGGCCGGCGCGCTGGAACGCACGGTGACCGCCTACAATGCCAAGGCCGGCAACCGTCCGCCGATCGGCGACGGCCCCTATGTGGCGCTGGGGCCGGCGCGCGCGGTGTTCGTGCACAATGAAGGCGGGCTCGCGCTCGATCACGAGCATCGCGTGCTCGGCGATGGCGACGAGCCGATCGCCGGGCTTTACGCGGCCGGCGCGACCGGCCAAGGCGGCATGCTGCTCAGAGGCCACGGCCACCATCTGGCCTGGGCCTTCGTGTCGGGGCGCCGCGCCGGACGCAATGCGGCGCGCGCGGCCGCTGTTCGCTAGGTTACGGCGAAATGACCGAGAAGTGTTTTTCGACGACCTTGCGGTTGTTGGTCCAGACTTCCAGAATCCACTCGCCGAGCACGATCTGTTCGGGCGAGGCGCCCTCGAAGCTCCAGCCCATCAGGATGTTCTCGCCCATGCTGGCTTTGCGGACGAACTCGTAAGTCGAACGCGTGCCGCCGGCGACGTTGTCGGGCATGCCGGGAGCCGGAAACCGGTAGACATGCTTGACCGTGACTTCTTTGCCGCCATTGCCGGTGAGGACATAGGACATGCCGAAACGGATCTGCTTGCCCGGGATGTCGGTGGTGTTGGTTCTCGGCGCGATCGGCGTGCTGACGTAGCGGCTGCCGGTCGGCGAGGTCGGGTCCTTGATCTCCTTGGAGTCCGAGACCGTATAGATGCCGTACCAGGCGACGCGGCCGGAAACCGACTGCGCGGCCGCCGGCTGGCAGACATAGAACGACAACAGAATAAGCAGCGCTGCGCGGATGATCATGACCGTCACTGCCGCGGCTCTTTCGAGCCGGCCGGCACCCCCTGAATGAAAGCCTTATGGATGATAGGCTGGCGCGCACCGGCTGCGCAATGAGCGGCTAGAGCGGCTTTTCGCCGTCGGTCACCGGTGAGGTTACAACCAGGAATACCAAGTCGACGAGCCCGGTATTGCAAATGGCGTGCTTGATGCCGGGCGGCAGGAAAATGAAGTCGTGCTTGCGCACGACATGGTCCTTGCCGTCTATGTGCATCAGACCCTCGCCTTCGATGACGTGATAAACCTGCTCCTGCACCTTGTGGCTATGAGTTTCGACGTACGCTTTCGGCTGGTACATCGAAATGCGGTAGTCGATGTGGTGCGAGGCCGCGGTGTCGGGCATCACCAGCGGCTTCGACAGCGCACCGCCGAAATGATTAGGAAACTCCAGCCAGGGCACTTCCGCGATGTTGCGGATGAAGGCTTTGCGTTTGTCGGCCATCGGGCTCCTCCTTCTTGCGCATGACCTTATCCGAAAACCGGTTCCTGCTTTTTCGGGATCATGCGCTACTTCGCCGGCGCCACGTCGGGCAGATAGCGCTTGCCGAACGCCGGTTCCTTGTAAGGCGTCGGCGGCAATTCCCAGGCGCCGGTCGAGGGCGGCCTGATTTCGGCGTCGACGTGCACGTCGAGCACGAACGGCTTGTTGGCCTTGATGGCGTGCTCGAGCGCGCCCTTGAAGTCTTCCGACTTGGTGACGGTGATGGCTTCGACGCCGCAGGACCGCGCCATCATCGCAAAGTCGGGATTGTACGGCGTCTTGTTCGGGCCCTCGTGGAACATCGTGCCGTGTTCGCGGCCGCCGAACATGCCGAGTTGAATGTCGCGGATCGAAACCCAACCGAAATTATTCCAGATCACCCAGACGACGGCGATGTTGTATTCGACCGCGGTGCACAGCACGTGCGGTACCATGGTGAAGCAGCCGTCGCCGGCAATCGCGATGACCGGGCGGTCGGGCGCGGCGAGCTTGGCGCCGAGCGCACCGGCGGCGCCGAAGCCCATGCCGGAGAAGCCCCAGGAGTTGAGCATGTTCTGTGGGCTGCGCGCCTTCCAGAACTGCATGTACCAATTGTGGTTGACGCCGACGTCGCAGCATAAAATGGCGTTGGGCGGCATTACCGCCTGGCAATCGGCGACGACGCGCTCGGGGCGCATCGGCGAAGCATGCGTGGCGAAATTCGGCTGGGTGAATTTGTCCCACTCGCCCTGCCACTTCTTGACGTCGGCGAGCCATGGCTTGAGCGCGTCGCTGCGCTTGGCGCTGCGCTTTTCAAGCTCGGTCAGGATTTGCCTCAAGAAAGTGCGCGCGTCGGCCAGGATGCCGATGTCGGGCGGATAGTTGCGGCCGATTTCGGCTGGATCGAGATCGACGTGAATGAGCTTGCTGGTCGGAAAATTCCACGAGTAGCCCGGCATCCAGGATGAGGCCGAACGGTCGTCGAAACGCGCGCCGATCGCGATCACCACGTCGGCACGACGGCCGGCTTCGTTCGCCGGATAGGCGCCGTTGCGGCCGATGAAGCCGAGCGACAGCAGATCGGTCATATCGAGGCAGCCCATGCCGTTGGGCGAGGAAATCACCGGGATTTGCAGGCGATGGGCGAATTCGGTGAGCTCGCGCGAGGCTTCCGACAGCGTGACGCCGTGGCCGATGAAGATCACCGGCCGTTTCGCTTTCAGGATCAGATCGACGCAGGCCGATATTTCATCCGGCGAGGCGCCGCTGCGCTGCGTGTTGAGCGACGGCGCGGGCGGCGGCAGCTCGACGTCGTCTTCTTCCTGGAACACGTTGAACGGCACGTCGACGTTCACCGGTCCGGGTCGGCCCGACAGCATGGTGGTCATGGCCTGGCGCAGGGCCAGCGGCAGCATGTCGACGCGCGTCGGCTGCCAGCTGCGCTTGACCACCGGGCGGATGATGTTGGGGAAGTCGGCCTGGAAGTGCTTGTTGATTTCCTGGAACGGGCTGCGGTTGAATTGCTGGGTCGGCACATTGGCGGTGATCGCGAACAGCGCCGAGGAATCGCTGATGGCGCAGGCCAGCGGCATCACGATGTTGCAGGAGCCGGGCCCGCAGGAGGTCAGCGTTGCCACCGGCTCGTGCCGCACGCGGAAGTAGGCGTCCGCCATGTGGCCGGCGACCTGCTCGTGGCGGGGCGACACCAGCTTAATGCGGTCGCGCGATTCATAGAGCGAATCCAGCATGCCGACATTGCCGTGCCCGCAGATGCCGAACACGTAAGGAATCTTGTTGGCGATCAGGTATTCGGTGATCAGATCGGCGCCTTTGGTCTTCGCCATGCCCGACTTTCTTTTGTTTTTGCGGTTGCGATAATGCGAGAGGGACTTTAACCATATCGGTGACGGATCGACAATATCGCCGCGCGATACGAGTGCCCCTTGGCGCGCGCGGCGGCAAGGCACAACAAATCGATCGCTCAACCGGGTCTGGCGTAGCGTCCCCATGAAAGCAGCAGCGTTCGAGTATTGCCGCGCGGCCGATATCGACGAAGCCTGTGGATGGCTCGCCGCCGACGACGGCGCCCGTGTGATCGCTGGCGGGCAGACGCTGGTGCCTATGATGGTGATGCGGCTGGCGCGCCCGACCCGGCTCATCGACATCAACCGGATCGCGGCTCTCTCTTATATTCGCAAGGACGGCGACGGGGTCGCCATCGGCGCCACCACGCGGCAATGCGTGGTCGAGCGCGACGCGACGGTGGCAGCGGAACTGCCGTTGCTGGCGCGCGCGGTGCCGTGGATCGGCCACAGCGCGACGCGGGCGCGTGGCACCATCGGCGGCTCGCTTGCCAACGCCGACCCGGCGGCGGAACTGCCGCTGATCGCGGTCACGCTGGACGCGGTGCTCAGCTATCGCGCCGGCGGCAAGACGGGAACGATGCCGGCGCACGAATTTTTCGTCGGCGCGATGGTCACCGCTTTGCCCGAAGGCGCGTGCCTGACCAGCGCGCGCTTTCCGGTTTGGAAGGGTGAAAAGATCGGCATCGGTTTTCACGAAGTGAACGCGCGGCGCAGCGACTTTGCCTTCGTGTCGGCGGCGGCGCAGGTCGAGCTCGGCGCGGACGGCAAATGCAAACGCATTGCTATCGGTGTCGGCGCGGCAACCGATTTTCCGATGCGGCTTGAGGCGGCCGAAAAACAATTGACGGGCACGGCGCTCGAACCCAAGGCGGTGGACACCGCGGTGCGCGGCGCGCTCGCCGGTATCGAGCCCCTCTCTGACCTGCATGCCTCGGCCGATTACCGCCAGCGCGCCGCCGTCAGTCTCGCCATTCGCGCGGTCGCCGACGCACTGAGCGATGCGAAGGGGAAGAAAACTCATGCGCATTGAGCTCAACGTCAACGGCGTGACGCGGACGCTCAATGTCGAGCCGCGCACCACGCTGCTCGATTGCCTGCGCGATGCGCTCGATCTCAAGGGCGCCCATGCCGGCTGCGAGCATGGCGTCTGCGGCGCCTGCACCGTGCTGTTCGACGGCGTGGCGGTGCGCTCCTGCTTGATGTTCGCGGCGCAGGCCGCGGCTTCCGCCATCACGACCATCGAGGGCGTTACGCCGGGTCCCGGCGAGCTGTCGCTCATCCAGGATGCGTTCTGCGAAACCCACGGCCTACAATGCGGCTATTGCACGCCGGCCATGATTATGGTCGCGCACGCACTGCTGGCCGACAATCCGGAGCCGACGCGCGAGGAAATCGTCGACGCGATTTCCGGCAACATTTGCCGCTGCACCGGCTACGCTCAGATTGTCGAAGCGATTGCGCTGGCCGCCGAGCGCATGCGCGGCGTCAACCGGCCGCGGAGCCTGAACAAATGACCGCGCCTAGTCATCACCGCTACGTCTCGACCGACCGCCGCGTGCGCGAGGACCGCCGTTTTGTCGCCGGCAAGGGCAATTTCGTCGCCGATATCGACCTGCCGAACACCAAGCACGTCGCGGTGGTGACTTGCCCGCATGCCGCCGCGCGCATCAAGGCAATCGACAAGCGCGCGGCGCTGAAAATGCCCGGCGTGCACTACGTCGTCGATGGCGCCGAGCTGGCCGGCGCCACGCTCCCTCTTTTGACCGGGCTCGACACGCCAAACGTGCCGCGCCGGCCTTTGGCACTCGATGTCGCGCGCTATTCCGGCGAATGGGTTGCCGCCATTGTGGCTGACAGCCGCGCGCAGGCCGAGGATGCCGCCGAGGCGATCGAGATCGACTACGAGCCCCTGCCCTTCGTACTCGATGCCGAGGAAGCGCTAAAACCGGACGCCGTACTGGTGCACGAGGCGCACGGCTCCAACGTGCTGCTCGACAAGACCTTCGTATGGGGCGAGGTTGACAAGGATTTCGCCGTCAGCCCGCGCAAGCTCGCTCTGCGCGTGAAATGGGGCCGCTCGTCGACGGTACCGATCGAGACCTTCGGCGTAGTGACGAGCTGGGACCCGTGGCGCGAAATTCTCGACGTCTATGCCTCGATCCAGATGCCGCGCTACGCCGATCAAATCGGCCTGGCGCTGAAGATTCCCACCACCTCGGTGCGCGTGCATTACGACGTCGATGTCGGCGGCAGCTACGGCGTAAAACGCGGCATCAAGAACACCGTGCTGTGCGGCTATCTAGCGCGGCGGCTCGGATTTCCGGTGCGGCTGATCGAGGACCGGCTCGAGAACATGCGCGGCGGCGACGCGCATGGGCCGGAGCGGTTGTTCGATGTCGAAGTCGCTTTCAATGACGAGGGCATCGTGCGCTCGATGAAGATGCGCGCGCTGGAAAATGTCGGCGCCTATGCCGGCCGCTCGCCGTTCCAGCTCGGCAAGCCGATCGGCGCCATTGTCGGGCCTTACAAGATCGCAAGCGTGAAATATCAGGCGATCGCCGTGGTCACCAACAAGACCACACAGGACGCGGTGCGCGGCTTCGGCCAGGGGCCGACTAATCTCGCTCTTGAGCGCTGCATGGACGAGGTCGCCAATGTGCTGGGGCTCGATCCGCTCGAGGTGCGCCGGCGCAACATGATCCGGCACGAGGAGTTTCCGTATCTGATCCCGAGCGGCACCACCTATGACAGCGGCAATTACGAAACCGTGGTCGACAAGGTGCTGGCGAACACCAGCTACCAGGACCTCAAGGCCGAACGCGACCGACTGCGCGGGCAAGGCAAGCTCGCCGGCATTGGCATGGCGGCATGCCTCGAGCCGTCGGGCGGCAACGCGACGTTCGAGGCGCTGCTCAACCCGGCGATCACGACCTCGACCTTCATGGATTCCTGCCGCATCAATATCGACGGGCTGGGCGCCATCACCGCCACCATGCACACCACCTCGTCGGGCCAGGGCCACGAGACGCTGGTCGGCACCGTGGTCGGCGAGGTTTTGCAGGTCGATCCCGACACAATCCGCGTGACGCGGCCGGATTCGCTCAACTCGCTGCCGAGCGGCACGCCGGTCGGCAGCCGGATGGCGATCATGCTCGGGGGTGCTGCGTTCCACGCCGCGCAAAAGCTCAAGGACAAGTTGACCGTGATCGCCGCGTACGATCTCGGCATTGCGCTCGAGCGCGCGGTCTACGAGCGCGGCGAGGTGTTCGACCGCAACTCGCCCGACAAGCGGCGCACCTGGGCCGATCTCATCAACATTGCGCACCGCAATTATCACCGAATGCCGGAGGGCTTCGAGCCGGGGCTGGCGGCCGAGCACATCTATCAGGTGCCGACCGGCGGCACGTTGCCGACCAAAGACGGGCGCGTGCAGATGTATCCGTGCTTCTCGTTCGAATTTCATCTGCTGTTGCTGTCGATCGATCCCGATCTCGGCCGGCCGGAGATCGTGCGCTATCGGCTCGGCCACGACTGCGGCACGCAAATCAACCCGAAAATCGTGCGCGGCATGACCATGGGCGGCATCGCGCATGGGATCGGCGCGGCGCTCTACGAAGAATTCGCATATAATGACGACGGTCAACTGATCGCGCAGACCTTCATGGACTACCTGCTGCCGTCTTCGCATGAAGTGCCGGCGGTCGACATCGTCGATCACGAGACGCCCTCGCCGCATACCGTGCTCGGCCAGAAAGGCTCCGGCGAGAGCGGCTATCTCGGTGCCCCCGCCGCGGTCGCCAACGCCATCAACGACGCCATCCGGCCGCTCGGAATTTCCATCAACACGCTGCCGATCAAGGTATCCAAGCTCGGCGACTTGATCGCGGACGCGCGCGCCAAAAAGGGAAATTGAATGATCGTCGATGCGCATGCCCACCTGGTGCCGGCCGAGCTGCTGGCGGCGATCCGCAAGGACGCCGCGAAATTTCCCAACGTGCGGCAGATCGACGACGCCCATGGCCTGGCGCTGGCCTTTTCCGGCGGCAAGCCGACGCGGCCGGTGTCGAAACCGCTGTCGGACATTCCGGTGCGGCTGGCCTGGCTCGCCAAGAATGGCATCGACAAGCAGGTGGTCGGCGGCTGGGTCGATATGTTCGGCTACGAGCTGCCAGGCGCGGAAAGCGAGGCCTGGAGCCGGCTCGCCAACGAGACGATGCTCGCCGCCGCCAAGGCCGAACCGCATTTTGTGCCGCTGGCCACCGTGCCGCTCGGCGACGGCGCGCGCGCCACTTCCGTGCTCAAGGACGCGATCAAGGCGGGGTTTGCAGGCGCCATGATCGGCACGCTGCCGCGCGGCGTCGGCTCAACACTCGATGCCCCCGATCTCAATCCATTCTGGCGGGCGGCCGACGAGACCGGCGCTTTCATTCATATCCATCCCAGCTTCGACGCCGGCGACGTGCGCGTGAGCGACTTCAACCTCGCCAACGGTGTCGGCCGCATCACCGACGCGGTGGTGACGATGGCGCGGCTGATTTCGGCGGGGCATATCGCGAAGTACAAACAAGCGAAGTTCTTCGCGCCGATGGGAGCGGCGGCGCTCCCTTTTGTGCTCGGGCGGCTCAAGCGCAATCACACGATCACGCCCGGTATCGGCGACCCGGTTGAGGCGCTCGGCTTAATTTATACCGACACCATTCTGCATGACGCGCGCGTACTAAAATTCGTCGTTGAAATGATGGGAACGGAAAGACTGATGATGGGCTCCGACAATCCGTTTCCGATCGGCGACTTGGAACCGATGAAGATCGTCGCCGGGGCTGGAATGAACGCGGCGCAGACCGCGTCAGTCAATGGCGGTTTGGCCGCAAAGCTGTTTCGGCTGCAATAAACAAAGATAAAATGTGGAGGATCGAATGACAAAATTTTCTTCAACACTACGTTCCGCCGGCTACGCGCTCGCGACGCTGGCCTGCATGGCGCTCGCGCCCTTGCCCGCCGCCGCGCAAGGAACTGGCAATGCGCCGGCCAAAGTCACCATTGTGGTGTTCGGCTTTCCCTCGCTTGGCGCCTTCATGCCGCCGGTCATCAAGGCCAAGAAGCTCGACGAGGCGCACGGGCTCGATATCGAATTCGTCGAGCGGCCGCCGGATGCCTACACCACGCAATTCAATTCCGGCGAGTTCAAGATCGGCGGCAGCGCCGCGGTGCTCACCGTCGGGCTTGCCGACGCGCGCGGCGTGAAGGTGAAATATTTGTTCAACCTATTCGACTACTGGGGCGCCGTCGTCACCTCGCGGCCCGAGATCAAGACGCTCAAGGACATCGAGGGCAAACAGCTCGCCGCCGCTTCATCGACCACCAATTTCGTGATGTCGGAGTTCTTCGCCAAGCAACAGGGCGTCGATATCTCGAAGATCCAGGTGATCAACACCGCCCCGCCCGGCCTGGTCGGCTATGCGCTGGCCGACCGCGCCGACGCCATCCAGCTTTGGGAGCCGGCCTACACGCTGCTGAAGGCGAAAAAACCGGATATCCGCATCCTCGACTCAGGCATGACCAAGACCTGGAAGGCCTTTGCCTCCGGCGATCGCATTCCCTATCTCGGCGTCGCCGCGCATGACGACTGGATCGAGGCCAACCAGGCGCTGATCCCCAAACTGTACGCGACCTACAAGGACGCCGGCGACTTCATCGCCAAAAACTCGGAGGAAGCGGCGGCGCTGATAGCGCCGAAGTCGACGCCCGAGGATCGCGCCGCGCTGGTGTCGCTGATCAAGGCCAATGACCGGCTCGGCATGAGCGTGATCCCGGCCGGCGACGTCGCCAAGCAGATCGACGCGGTCTACAAAGCCGGCGTCGACGTCGGCTATTTCAAGACGATGCCGTCGAACGACACCATCTACGCAAAGCCGATGAAATGACCAACACGCGCACCATGCGCGTCCTGCAAGCCGCAGCCGGCATGCTGGTGCTGGCGGCGGGCTGGCAGATTCTGTCGGTGGTGTTTCCGCATTATCTGTTTCCGCCAGTGCCGGAGATCATTTCGCGCACGATTGAAATTCTGATCACCGGTTCGCTGCTGACGGACGTACTGCTCACGGCCATGCGGATTTTCGGCGGGCTGCTGGGGGCCTTCATCCTTGGCGGCCTGCTCGCCATGGTGATCGGGCAGTCGAAGACCGCGGAAAATTTCATCGCGCCGATCTTGACGTTCTTCCAGGGCATTCCGGCGCTGTCCTGGGTGGTGTTTGCGATCATCTGGTTTCACGGCATCGAATTCCGCGTGTTGTTCATCATGGTGATGACGACGCTGCCGGCCTTCACGTTCCAGATCCTTGACGCCTTCCGCTCGATGTCGAAAGACCTGTTCGAGATGACCATGGCGTTCCGGCCATCGCGCTGGACGCTGTTCCGGTTCCTGATCGTGCCGACCATCGTGCCGGGCATTCTGACGGCCTGGAAAGTGAATTTGGGCAACGCCGCGCGCGTGGTGGTGGTGGCCGAACTGGTCGGCGCCACGGGCGGCGTCGGCTATCAATTGCTGCGCCAGCAGCAATTGTTCGACATGGCCGGCGCCATGGCCTGGACACTGCAACTGGTGCTGTTCGTGCTGATCGTGCAGCAAACCATCAACGCCATCGAAAATTGGGCGCTGCGTTATCGCGCGGTGTCCGAGCGAGCGATGTAATTTTATGGCGGCAGAGCCGGTCATCCGTTTCAATGAAGTGAGCAAGACGTTCCAGCGTCCGGACGGGCGCGGCGATTTCGTCGCGGTCGACAAATTGTCGTTCGAAATCGCCAAAGGCGAGATCGTCGCCGTGCTGGGCAAGACCGGCTGCGGCAAGTCGACGATGTTCAACATCGTCGCCGGGCTGATCGAGCCGAGCGCGGGCGAGGCGCGGGTGATCGGCCACGACCCGTTTCATGAGTTTGAGTTTTTCCGCGGCCAAATCGGCATCGTGTTCCAGAACGACCGGCTGATGCCGTGGCGCAGCACGCTTGATAATGTGCGGCTCGGCTTGCAGATCCTCGACAGCGATCCGAAACAAGCGGACGAGACCGCGCGCCGCTGGCTGGCGCGGCTCGGCCTATCAGGCCACGAGAACGACTATCCGTACGCGCTGTCAGGCGGCATGCGCCAGCGCGTGTCGATCGCGCGTGCTTTCGCGGTCGACCCGGAAATCCTGCTGTGCGACGAGCCGTTCTCCTCGCTCGATGAGATGACCGCGCGCGACCTGCGCGCCGAATTCGTGCGCCTGGTGCGCCAGAGCAACAAGACTGCGGTGTTCATCACGCACCAGATCAACGAGGCGATGGAGATCGGCGACCGCGTGATGGTGTTTCACCGCCCGGCGCGCATCGCCTACGAGACGCGGCTCGGCGGCACCACCGACGCCGCTCGGCGCGCCATCCGGGAAGATATTATGCGCGTGTTGTCGGTCGAGCAGTCGCCGGCCTAAGCCATGGCCTTGCGGCTGGATTACGCCGGTGCCACCCTGCTTGCGCTCGAAACGCCGGGGACATCCGATGAAATCCATCCTGCACGTCATTGCCGCGCTGATGGTGGTGCTGGCAGCCGATCGCGCCGCCGCCCAAACCGATTATCCGAACCGGCAAATCCGCATCATCGTCGGCTTCACTGCTGGCACCGCGCCGGATGTCGCGGCGCGCATTCTCGCCACCAAATTTGCGGACACCTGGAATGTCCCGGTTACGGTCGAGGACGTTACCGGCGCCGGCAGCAACATCGCCACCGACCGCGTCGCGAAAGCAACGCCCGACGGCTACACCCTGCTGATGGGCGGCAACCCGTCGCTCGTCATCAATCCCAGTCTGTACGACAAGCTGCCGTTCGATCCGGTGAAGGACTTCGCGCCGATCTCACAGGTGTTCGTGGCGGCAAACCTGCTGGTGGTCCACCCGGACGTGCCGGCCAACACCTTGCCGGAGCTGGTCGCGCTGGCGCGCGCGCAGCCGGGCAAGCTCACTTACGGCCATGCCGGCATCGGCACCTCGCAGCATCTCGCCGGCGAGTTGTTCAAATACATGGCGCACATCGACGTAACGCCGGTGGCCTATCGCGGCTCGACCGCCGTGCTGCCGGACATTCTGGCCGGCCGCCTGACGATGTTCTTCGGTAACATCGTAAACGTGCTGCCGCAGGTGCGCGAGGGAAAATTGCGCGCC
>Ga0181522_10000050_pt1 | contig 94597 bp, 85 predicted proteins | sample PEATcosm2014_Bin_27_FD_121103 | JGI IMG/M metagenome (GOLD analysis project Ga0181522, IMG submission 121103) | Peatland microbial communities from MTU Mesocosm Facility, Houghton, MI, USA - PEATcosm2014_Bin05_10_metaG | ecosystem: Environmental > Terrestrial > Soil > Wetlands > Peat | place...
AGCAACGCGATGTTGCGGGCGCGCTTGATGGCTTCGCCAAGCCAGCGCTGGTGCCGCGAGCAGACCCCAGTCATGCGGCGCGGGAGGATCTTGCCGCGCTCCTGCACGAACTGCGAGAGGATGTCGGCGCGTTTGTAGTCGATAAAGTCCATCTTCTCGACGCAGAACTTGCAGACTTTCTTTTTGCGGAAGTATTGGCGCTTGCCACGGCGTGGGCCGCCGGGGCCGCCGCCGGGACCTCCCGGGCCGCTTTCGCGACGTGGACCGCCGTGACCTCCACCGGGGCCGCCGTGTCCGCCGCCGGGGCCGTGCCCGCCACCGCGTGGACCGCTCGGTCCGGATGATTGCTTTTGTTCCTCTGCCATACCTGCCTGCCTTTCGGTTCACTGCTTCGATTGCTTGAAATCTCTGATCGTTCGGAAACCGCTTTATGTTCGCTGCTACAACTATCGATCTGGAACAGACGGGCCACCACAATTCCTCGTCGGTCGCCCACTTGTCCCGGGCCACGTTCGGTCCAGACCCCGCCTTCCGAACCGGGGCGGCTACAGAGCTAGGCCGCCGGGGGCTAGGCCGCCGGTGCTGGCTCCGAGGCCGCCGCCGGCGGCGCTGGCGGCGGCGTCGACTGCGGGGCCGGGGTGCGGCGCGGACGACGCGCGGCGCGAACTTCGCGTTTGTGCACGTATTTCTTCTGGCGCTTGAGGTCCTCGTCGAGGCGCACGGTCAGGTACTTGATCACGACGTCTTGCACGCGGAGGCGGCGTTCGAGTTCGGCGATCAGGTCGGCGTGGCTGGTGCGGATCTGCTGGTAGACGTACATGCCTTCGCGGTGCTTGGCTACGCGATAAGCCAGCTTTCGCGTGCCCCAGTGCTCGGTTTTCTCGATCTTGCCGCCTTTTTCGGCGCAGGTGTGCTCGATGCCGGAGATTACCTTTTTGATTTCGTCTTCCGGGGTGGCCGGACGGGCGATAAAGATCAGATCGTATAAACGCTCTTCCATGATTGCCTCTTTCCTTCTTGCCGGGTTTGGCCCGGTAAATTCGTTCCAACGACGGACGCCGCCACTACTGTTCCGGATCGGGCGGCTTGCGGCGGTTGTACTTGTTCATCGCGGCTTCGATTCCTTGACTCAGAATCAGCTCCACCGCGTCGCCAGCCTCGCCGATCATTTCGCTCGCGACTTCCAGCTCGGCTTTGCGCATCGGCCGCAGCACGTACTCTTTGCGGCCGCCGGCCGGATGATCGGCTCCGCAGCCGAGTCGAAGGCGCGCGAATTGTTGCGTGCCCACCGAACCGATTACCGACTTCGCGCCGTTGTGGCTGCCGGCGCTTCCGTCGGGGTGAATTCGGATCGTGCCCAACGGCAACTGCACTTCATCCCACATCACCAGCAGATCGCCAACATCCAGTTCGTACTTGGCCAGCAGCTCGCGAACCGAAACGCCGCTCAGGTTCATGTACGTTTGCGGCTTTGCCAACCAAACCTCTTGCCCGGCAATTTTTCCGCGGCCCACCAACGCCTTGCCTTCGGGGCGTTCGACGCGAATCGAACTGCGATTCGCCAGCTCGTCCACCGCCATAAAACCCAGGTTATGCGGCGTCCACTGATATTCCGGGTCTGGATTCCCAAGCCCCACAATGAGCCGCATAAGTCCGTATCCACGCGCGGCGCTACATCGCGGCGCGAAAGCTCGTTACTTTTTCTTCTCGCCCTTGTCGGTCTTCTCGGCCTTGCCCTTGGCTTCGGGCTCGGCGCCTTCCTCGCCTTCTTCTTCCTTCTTGCCCTTCTTGATAACTTCGGGCTCGGCAGGCGTTGCACCTTCGGCGGCCACGACCTCGGCAGGCTTTTCCTCTTCGACCTTGAGCGCGACGACGTGCGCGATAACGCGATCTTTGTCGGTGATCAGTTTGATTTTGTTTGTATCGATCTGAAGATCGCCGGCACGGAGCGCCTGGTTCAACGCCAGGCCGCTTACGTCGGCCTTGAACTCGGTCGGAATGTCCGCGGGCAAAACTTCAACCTCGACTTCGCGGGTGACCATTTCGAAGACGCCGCCCTCGACTTTCACGCCGGAAGGTTCGCCAAAGGTGTGCACCGGAACCCTCACGCGCATGCGCACGTCCATGGCAATGCGCAGAAGATCGACGTGCAGCAATCGGCCGGTGATGGGATCAACCAGCCAATCTTTCAGGATCGCGGGCTCGTGCTTTCCGCCCAGATCGATCTGAAACAGGGTGTTGTGGCCGCTTTCCGAACGCAGGATCGCGCCGACTTGCTTGGCGTTTACCGACAGCGTGATGGCTTCGCCTTTGCCGCCGTACAAGACGGCGGGGACCTTGCCGGTCAGGCGGAGCCTTCGGGCTTCATTTTTGCCGCGGGTGACGCGGGGTGCTCCTTCGACGATGACTTTTTCTTGAGCCATGCTTTTCTTCCCTTCGTTACGTGCTTGCCTGGGTCGCGCCTGTTTGCCGCAGGCAGCCAAAGTGCGCCGCTATGTTGCCATCCCTCACCAAGCCCCTCGGAGCAACCTAAATGAACAGCTCGCTGATCGACGTTTCTTCGTGGATCGAGCGAATGCCGCGGGCCAGCAAATCTGCGACGCTCAACACCTTGATCTTGCCCATATGCTTCGCGGCCTCGGACAGCGGCACGGAGTCGGTCGCGACAACTTGCTTGATCTCGGACTTCGCGATGCGCTCGATGGCCGGACCCGAGAGCACCGCGTGGGTGCATGCCGCATACACTTGCAAAGCGCCTTCGCGAATCAGGGCTTCCGCGGTTTTCACCAGCGTGCCTGCGGTGTCGATAATGTCGTCTACAATCAGCGCGCTGCGCCCGCGAACGTCGCCGATCAGGTTCATCACTTCGCTGACGTCCACGTCTACGCGGCGCTTATCGACGATGGCCAGCGGCGCGTCCATCCTTTTGGCAAAGAAACGGGCGCGTTCGACGCCGCCGGCATCGGGCGAAACCACGGTTACATCCGGCAGCTTCAGGCTGCGAAAATACTCGACCAGTACCGGCGATCCGAAAAGATGGTCGACCGGCACATCGAAATACCCTTGAATCTGCGGCGCGTGCAAATCCAGCGTGAGCGCACGACTGGCGCCCGCCGTTTCCAGCAAGTCGGCCACCAGCTTCGCGGAGATCGGAACGCGCGGCTTGTCTTTGCGGTCCTGGCGCGCATAGCAGTAATACGGCAGCACCGCGGTGATCCGCCACGCCGACGCGCGCTTGAACGCGTCGATCATCAGCAGCAACTCGAGCAGGTGGTTGTCCACCGGATAGCAGCAGGGCTGCACCACGAAAACATCCGCGCCGCGCACGTTTTCAAGAATCTGAAGATAAATCTCGCCATCGCTGAAACGGCCGAGCTTCATCTTGCCGAGGTGCGTATCCAAGTGGCTGCAAATACTCTCTGCCAGAGGCAGGTTTGCGGTCCCCGAGAAAATCTTGAAGCGGTCGTCGTGCACGAGTCCGTGGCTCCACGCCTTCGATCGTCGTTGGACCAAGGCAGCGATTTCTACAGACGATTTCTGACCCGGGATATGGATGTACACACGAGAACGCTGAGAGGATCGAACAAAACGACACGCGCAGCCTAAAGCGCAGTCTGAACCAGACGCTTGTAACGTTCGCGCGAAATTGTCTCGCAAACGAAGGTCTGGTCGCTCGGAAACCCAACAGCGGCTCGGCGCGCCAAAGCTGGGCTCGGGAAAACTCCAAACACCGCCGAACCGCTACCCGCCAGCATGGCCTCTGTCGCTCCTGCTCGAAGCAAATCCCTCTTGAGTGTTGCCAGGCGAGGGTGACGCCGGAAAACCGGCCGCTCAAAATCGTTCGAGAGGCCGCCTACCTGCGCGCTCCAGCACAGAGCACAGAACTTCCAAAGTTTAGAGTCATCGGCCGACTTTGTCAATTGCCGCGACTGCACGGAGGCCAACGAGGGAGCTTTTGCCCAGCGGAATGCTTCGGGGGTGGACACATGGATATCGCGCGGCGCGACAACCAGAATGGAGTGGGTCGGGATGTCCGCCAGGGGATAGAGTTCGTCGCCCTTGTTCACTCCAAGCGCCCGCCCGCCAAACAGGAAAAACGGCACGTCCGCGCCCAGCGAGACGGCAATCTCGATCAGCCGCTCCAGGGCGAGTCTCTTCCGCTCGAGCCGCAGGTAACCCAGCAAAGCCGCCGCGGCATCGCTCGATCCACCGCCGAGCCCGCCACCCGCTGGAATCGTCTTGTGAAGTTCGATCTCAAGGCCGCCACGAATCTTCAATTCGCGCCTCAGCGCATCGACGGCGCGGCAGACCAGGTTCTTGGACGCCGGTTCCCGGGAAAGCGCCTGGTTGCCATGAACGGTCAGGGAAATTCCGGGGTTCGGCGAGGTTCGCAGCCGCAACTGGTCATGCAGGGAAATGGTCTGAAAGACGGTGCGGAGTTCGTGGTACCGGTCGCCGCGCCGGCCCAGAATATCCAGGCGCAGATTGATTTTCGCGAACGCTGGGATGCGGACTTCGCGCATGCAGCCTATTGGGGCTTGGCGTCTTGCGGTACCGACTTCTGCGCCACGCGGTGCCTGGTCTGCCCGACTTTTTTCTCGAGCTCGGCGATCTTGTCGTTCTCGACGTCCGCCGGAAGCGAGCGTCGCCATTCGGTAAGCGACTTTTCCCACTCCGCTGCGGCAAGTTCGCTGCGGCCGAGCTTTGCGTAAACATCGCCCAGGTGCGAGTGAATCGTGGGGTCGTGACTATCGCGGTCAACCGCCTTGCGCAGGGTGGCCTCCGCGTCAGAAAGCTTGTTCTGCTTGTAATACACCCAGCCCAGGCTGTCGAGATACGCGCCGCTGTAGGGTTCTTCCTTCAGTGCGCGAGTCACCAGGTCTTCCGCCTCATCCAGGCGCTGGCCCAGGTCCCCCAGCATATAGCCGTAGTAGTTCAGCACCGTTGCATTGTTGGGATCGACGGCCAGCGCTTTCTTGAATTGTTCCTCGGCGCGATCGAAAAACTTCTGCCGCTCGTAGATCGCGCCGAGCAGGAACCAGACCATCTCGTTGTCGCGCGGCTGGCCGGGCAGCGTCTCCGCCATGTGCGCCGCATCTTCGGCGTCTTTGTAGCGTTTGCTGCGCTCGTAGACCTGCGCGATATTCAAATAGATTTCGCGGTCGGCTTCGCTGTGGGTGAGCTGGGCGCGCAGCATTTTCACCGCTTCGTCGATCTGGCCATTTTCACCCAGCAGGGATGCTTCCCGCGCCTGTACGGCCGAATCTTTCGGATACTTCGCCAGCGCCTCTTTGCCGACCTGCAGGGCCTTCGGCAGATCCCGGGCCTCGCGGTAGGTGTCCATCAGCAGCAGGCGGGCCCTGCGGTCTTCTTCGTCGCCCAGGCGCTCCAGTTCTTCGTAGGTGTAAGCCGCGGCAGTATAGCTTTGACGGTCGCGATACAGCTGGCCAAGCTCTTGATAAAGAACCGCCAGCGAGCGTCGCCGCGACGGCAGCACCGACGATTTCACGCCGGAAATTGCATCCGTCAGGACACGGATTGCATCCTCGTAACGCCCCTGCGCCTGGTACAACATGGCCTCGTTGTACATGACTTCCAGACTGCCCGGAGCGTACTGGCGTGCTTTCAGCAGATTCTCTTCGGCGTGATCGAGCTGGTGCAATTCGCGATAAATTTGCGCCGTGCGGAGATAAACATCGGCGTCATCGGGCATCAAATCTGCAAGCTTCTGATAGACGACCAGCGCTTCCGGATACTTTTCCTCGGCCATCAATGTCTGGCCGAGACCCCGCAAGTGGCTGAGCTCCGATGGATCGAGATCGCTGGCGTGCTGGTAGGCTTGTTCCGCTTTGGCGAGTTCGCGTGTCTGCGTATAGGCATCGCCAAGAAGGTCGAGCAACACGGGCGACGGCGTGTGGCTGGTCATTCCTTCGAGCAGGGCCACCGCCTCGGTCGATTTTCCTTCGTCGAGCAGGAGCTGCGTCAGTTGCTCGATCGCGGGCTCATCGTCAGGGTCGGCTTTCAGGATGGCGCGCAGAACTTCCTCGGCTTTGTCGTGCTCGTTTCGCAAGCGGTACAGGCGCGCGAGCCAGAGAGCGGACTCTGCGTCGGAAGGATCGAGGCGATAGATTTCCTTGTACTGCTCGATGGCCCGCGCGGCGATCTCGGACTGGCCGCCGTTCTCGCTCAAATTGCCCAGGCTGCGGAGGTAGATTCGCGCGAGCAGGCGGCGGGTCGGCACATCATTGGGATCGCGCTTGAGAATATCCTGCGCTTCAGCAACCGCGTCGCGCACGCGCTGCGCCTTCCAGTACATTTCCGCCAGACGCTCACCAATCACCGGCGACTTGGGATCCAGTGCATAGGCCTTTTTATAAAAATCGATGGCCTGCGTGGCGTATTCCGCCTTGCTGGTGTTTTCGTACTGCTGCTCGTAGACGTGCCCCATGGTGAAGTTGTAGTAGGCGTCGGCACGCTCGGAAGGCGTGGCTGCCGCGCTGCCCGCCAGAGTGACACCCGAAGCGGAAGAGGAGGCGGGCAGCTGACCCTGCGGCGCGGCCGCTTCTGGCTGTCGCTCTGCAGGTTGCTGCGCCCAGGAATTGGCCCCTCCCAGCGTGCTAAACAGGGTTGCAGCAACGGCCAATCTACAAAGGTTCATAAGTACCCCAAAGAAAAAGTATCCCATGCGCCCGAGGGACGGTCAAAAGACAATAATGCGGCATTTCCAGTTCTTCGCTAAGTACCTCTCCATAGGATGCGGGAACGGTCCTAAGCGTTGAAAAATGCGCAAAACGCTTTGTTTACAGCAACTGGGGAAAAGCAACGTCCAGAACCGCCGGACTTTAGAGAGCGTCAGCCGCCGAGGCCTGTTTTCTCGATTTCCGGCAACGAAGGTCCTTGGCCGGGACCCCTCAGTCCCCGGGACGGTGCACCTTGGTGTGCTTGCGGTCGGCGAGAGGATCGACGAGCCGGAAGGTATGCTCACCGCTGCGGGGGTTGAATTTGTACAAGAGCACAGCGTCTGCGGCGCGCTCCTCCCGCGCAAGTTCCAGCTCGGGATTGCTGAGAATCACTTCGCCTTTATTGGTGACGCGGAGTTCGGTTCCGACTTGTAGCACGATCTTCATTTCGTCGCTGGTTGTCGCCATCGGATGGACCTCGTGCGCCGCATTCTCAATCATCGAGCGTCGGAAACTTGGATGCGCCGCGTTGACGGAATGATTCAGGGGAAAACAGGACGCGCACCGATCTTGTGGCGCAAGCCAGCAGGCCCGGCTACACGCTTTGCGTGGTCAAGAATTGTCCTCATCGCGCTCTAGTGCAGGAAGTGGCGTAGCCCGGTAAAGACCATGGCCAGGCCGAGCCGGTCTGCGGCGGTGATCACGTCATTGTCTCGCATCGAGCCGCCGGGCTGAATCACCGCCGCGGCCCCCGCTTTGGCAGCTTCCTCGACGCCGTCGGGAAAAGGGAAGAAGGCGTCGGAGGCGACCACGCTTCCATGCAGCGGGACCTGCGCCTTCATCACCGCGAGCTTGACGGAATCGACGCGGCTCATTTGTCCGGCCCCCACACCCAGCGTGGCGCTTTCGCGCGCGAACACGATGGCGTTTGATTTCACATGCTTCGAAACCTTCCAGGCGAAGCGCATGGTGAGCATCTCGTCGGCGGTGGGGACCCGTTTGGTCACCGTGCGCAGCTCGACGTCCTTTAGTTCGCCAAGGTCGGGCTGTTGCACCAGCATTCCCCCCAGAATTTGCTTGAGCTGCAATTCGCGCCCAGGCTCGAGACCTCCCTCGGGTAATTCCAGTAACCGCAGATTTTTCTTGGCTGCGAAAATCGCTTTGGCCTTCTCGTGAAATCCAGGGGCCACGATGCACTCGACAAACAGCTTGGCCACTTCCTCCGCCGTGGCCTCATCGACAACGCCATTGAACGCCAGCACGCCGCCAAATGCCGAAATGGGATCGCAGGCGTAGGCTTTCAGGTATGCATCGCGCAAGGTCCCCTGCTCCGCCGCGCCGCACGGGTTGTTGTGCTTGATGATCACTGCGGCGGGTTTCTTGAATTCGGCGGCGAGGCTGCGCGCGGCTTCCAGATCCACGAAATTGTTGTAGGAAAGCTCTTTGCCCTGGAGCTGCCTGGCCGCTGCCAGACCTGCGGGCGGTCGGCCGGTCGGGACGTACAGTGCCGCGGCTTGGTGCGGATTTTCCCCGTAGCGCAGTTCCTGCTGCCGCCGCAGCGCGATGTGTACGCGTTCCGGCAAAGCGGGCTTTTCGACCAAGGCAACGTGCCCGGATGCCGCCGACAGGCGTTCGAGCGCGGTGGTGATCATTCCGTCGTAACCGGAGGTGGTGGCAAATACTTTGCGGGCCAAATCCACTCGCATGGCGAGGGATGTTTCGCGCGAGCCCTCCAGTTCGCCGGCGACCCGCGTGTAGTCCGCCGGATCGGTCACCACCGTCACGCTCTCGAAATTCTTCGCCGCCGACCGCAGCATCGTAGGGCCACCGATGTCGATATTCTCGATCAATTCCTCGGCGGTGAGTCCAGCCTTGGCCGCGGTTGCTTCGAACGGATACAAATTCACGACCACCAGATCGATCGGCGCGATCCCGTGTTCTGCCGCTTCGTTTTCATCTTCGGCATGCTTGCGACGGTACAGAAGACCGCCGTGCACTTTCGGGTGCAGCGTTTTCACGCGTCCGCCCAGCATTTCCGGCCAGCCGGTGAAATCGGATACATCACGCACCGTCACGCCCGCCTCACGCAGCAGCTTCGAGGTTCCGCCGGTTGAAAGAATCTCGATGCGCAGTGCCGCAAGCTTTTTCGCGAACTCCACAATTCCCGTTTTATCAAACACGCTGATCAGCGCGCGCTGCACCGCCATGTCAAGCCTCCGAAACAGAAAAGCACAACAGTGTAAGCGCTGCGGCTTTAAATGGGAAACCAGGAAAGCAGGAGCTGAGGAAAACTACGCGCGTCAGAAGAATTTGGTGAGGATTATTTCCTGGCGAGCGAGGTCGAGAACAAGGATCGGCGAGGGGTCGCGCTGCAGCTACGATTTCACCAGCGCCTTCAGCTTGACGTGGCCTCCGATGACTTCGACAACGTATTCCACGTTCTGACACTTCTGCTTTTCCTGAAGATCCTTGGTCTTTTTGCGGACAAATTCCTTGAATCCTGCCGACGACAGTTTGTGGGTGTCTTCGCCGGTCTGCGCTTTGGCCTGCACGAAGGCCTGATAGAGCCGCTCTACGTTTTCGGTCTCGCGGTCCGGATCGGCGCAAACCACGCGGAATGCCAAAGGCGGCTCGGCGACCGCCGTGTGGGTCGCAGCAACGGGAGCTGCAGCCGGTGCCGGCGTTCTGAGGGTCGAAACCAGGGGCGCTTCAGGGTGCGCTTTCGCGCGTTCCGCCTCGATGGCTTTTGCGGCCGCGCCAAAATGCCGCTGCGAGCGCCCTTCTTCCTTCAACTGCACTTTTTTGCGGAAAATGTCTTTGTACTTGGCGTAGGTTTGCGTCAGGTTGTTGAACCGGAAGCGCTGCCCGAATTTCAGTTCGCCGCCGCGTTCGCCGTAACGTTTGACCATCTGCTCGATACGCCACTCGATTTCCGTGGGTGGGCGCTTTCTGCCGCCACCAAAAAATTGGTCGTATTCAATTTTCAGCTGGCGGATGTCTCGCTCGAATTGAGCGAGATCTTCGTCGATGGTGGCCATGGGCGGACCGGGTCCTCTGTTACCATGCTAGGAGCCGCCCGTAACGGCGTCAACGACGCAGGTGCCGCACGCCGCCGATGCGGCACCGTACTTGCGCCGAGCGACCTGTCCCTCGGGCCAGTCCCGGCCTGTTTCCCCATCACCGTATCGCCGCGCTCCGGCCTCAGCTGCTGTCTGCGTTGGGCTGTTTTCCCTTTTGCTCTTGCGCTGATTGCGCTGATCCCGACGCTTCCACTCCTCTCACCTTCTGTGTTGAAATGTCTTCCATGGAATCCCCCGGCAGGCGCGCCCTTTCGGCCGACCAAGCGGAGCTGCTTCGCCAGATCCCCTCGGTTGACGAACTCCTGGCTCAACCCCGCCTCGCTTCCCTGGCGAAACGAATCGATCGCACGTTGCTGCTCGAAGTGACCCGCGCCACGCTCGCCGATCTGCGCGCCAAGATCGCGGGACAGCCGCAAACGGTGCTCCTCGCCCTCGAAAGGGCAACGCTCGAAGAGCGCATCACCTCCGCGGTCGAGCAAATCCTTGCCCGCTCGCTCCAACCGGTCATTAACGCCACCGGTGTAATTTTGCACACCAATCTGGGCCGCGCCCCGCTTACCGAAACCGTCGTCGAAGAATTCCGCCGCACCGCCACGCGCTACAGCAATCTCGAATACGACCTGGAAGGCGGCGCCCGCGGCAAACGCGATGTCCACACAGCGCAACTGCTCGAGCGCCTCACCGGCGCCGAATCCGCAATCGTCGTGAACAACTGCGCCGCCGCGGTCCTGCTCGTTCTCGCCGCTCTGGCCAAAGGCGGCGAGGTCATCGTCTCGCGCGGCGAGCTGATCGAGATTGGCGACGGCTTCCGCATCCCCGACATCATGGCCGAAAGCGGCGCCACCCTGCGCGAAGTCGGAACCACCAACCGCACCCGCATCGCCGACTACGAACGCGCCATCAACGAAAGCACGCGCCTGCTGCTGCGCGTGCATCCATCCAACTTTCACATCACTGGTTTCGCAGAAAAGCCCACGCTCGAAGAACTCGCCTCGTTGAGCCAGCGCACGAACCTGCCGCTGGTCGAAGATCTCGGCTCCGGCTGCCTGGCGGATCTCTCCGCCGCGGGAATCACCGAGCCGCTTGTTCGCCACAGCATCGACGCAGGCGTCTCCGTCGTCATGTTCAGCGGCGACAAGCTCCTCGGAGGCCCCCAAGCCGGCATCATCGCCGGAAAAAAAGAAATCGTCACGCGCGTCCGCCGCCACCCATTGTTCCGCGCTCTCCGCGTAGACAAGCTCACGATCGCCGCGCTCGAGGCCACCCTGGGTGCGTATCTCCGCGCTTCGCTCGACGAAATTCCGGCGCTGTGTATGATTCGCGCGACTACAAAAGAGCTCCAGCGCCGCGCCGAAAATTTTCTCCGCCAATTAACCCCCGAACTCCCCCTCGGCGAAGTCGAACTCGAAATCACCGGCGGCGCCTCTCTTGCCGGAGGAGGTTCCACGCCCACGCAATCCCTCCCCACCAAGATTATCCGCATCGCCAGCGCACGCCACTCCGCCGCGCAACTCGAGCAGCGCCTCCGCCGCGCTCCTGCAGGCATCAGCGTAATCGCCCGGGTCGAAGACGATCGGCTCATCCTCGATCTCCGCACCGTCTTCCCCGAACAAGAACCACAGCTGGTAAAAACCCTGGCTGCCGTCCTTCGCTAGTCCGCTTCTGCGGTGTAAATCTGATCAGGCCTCCACCACGTCTGCCGTATTTTCCTCCGGCGCCGTGGCCACGACCTTCTTCGCCTGCGTCGTGGTAATCACCACCACGCTGACCAGTACAAACAGAGTCCCTACAATCGTTCGCGTTCCCAGCGCTTCGCCGCCGAGAAAATACCCAACCAGCACGGCCACAACCGGATTCACGTACGCGTAGGTCCCAACCTTGGTCGGCGATTCATGATGAATCAGCCAAATGTAAGCCGTAAATCCGATGATCGAACCGGCAACAATCAGGTACAGCAACGCAAACCAAACTCCGCGAGACACGTTCCCGGGATGAAAATTGTGAAACTCACCCAAGACCCCTGCCACCAGGGCCAGCATGATTCCGCCGAGCAGCATCTGCACTCCGGAACTCATGGCTTTCGAGGAAGGCAGTGGCAGTTTGCGCGTGAGCGCCGACGCAATCGACCAGGTCATCGAGGCAATGATCAGCGCCACCGCCCCGGCCCGATCGATCGGCGAACCGCCCAGATTCAACGAGCGGCTCATCAATACCGCCACGCCCGCGATACCAATCAACAGCGCCACCCCGAGCCGCACGGTCAGCTTCTGCGTTCGCAGCAAAACAATTTCCGAAAGCGACATAAACACCGGGATCAAAGCCAGCATCACCGCCGCAATCCCGGAAGGTACTCGCTGCTCCGACCAAAACAACAAGCCGTAGTCGAGCACGAAGATCAGCGTGGCCAGCGCGAACGCGGACGCCCATTCGCGCCCCCGAGGCAAACGCTCCCTCCGCGCAACTGTCCACAAGCAAAGCACCAACCCGGCAATCGAAAACCGCATGGCCGCGAACAGAAAGGGCGGCACTTCGCGCACACCTACGCGAATGGCCAGAAACGTGGATCCCCACACGAAATAAATGATCCCGAAGGCCAGCAGCGTCTTCCACCGGGGACGGCGGACGTCAGTTGCCATGACAAAGTATGCATCCGTGAGGGTGGGGGTTCTACCCCTGGCCGCACGGCTGCCAGAGCCAAATCGGATTGTAGAGCGGGGTGTGCTTCCCAACCGCTGCTAGAATCCCAGGCCAGGAGCAAACCCGCGCATGCAGGCCTTTCACGTTTCCAAGGGCAAATTGAAATCCGTGTCCAAGCCGTTGCCGAGGCTGCGTCCCGGCTGGGCGCTCATCCGCGTTCGCCTGGCCGGAATTTGCAACACGGATGTCGAAATTCTGCGCGGCTACCACGGTTTTCACGGCACACCTGGACATGAATTTGTAGGCGAGGTCGCCGCAATTCACGGCGTTTCCCCCGGCCAGCGAGCCGAATGGGTCGGCCGCCGGGTCACCGGCGAAATCAACATTTCCTGCGCTGCCTACCGATTCCGGCCCGTTTGCCAATTTTGCCGCCGCGGCCTCAAGACCCACTGCGCCCGCCGCACGGTGCTCGGCATCGTCCATCACGACGGCGCTTTCGCGGAATACCTGACCTTACCTTGCGAAAATCTTTACCGCATTCCCGACTCGATCGGCGACGAGGACGCTGTTTTCGTCGAGCCCCTTGCCGCGGCATGCGAAATCCTGGATCAGGTGAACGTCAGCCATTTCCGCGAAGCCGCCGTCCTGGGTGACGGCAAACTCGCGCAACTGATCGCCCGCGTCTTGCGCACGGCGATTCCGCGCGTCGTGATGTACGGCAAACACCTCGACAAATTGTCCCTGGCCCGCCGCGCCAGGATCGAAACCAAGCGCGTAACAGGCGATGCGAGTGACCTGAAGCGCATCCGACGAATGTTCCCGCTGGTAGTCGAGGCCACCGGCTCGCCCACCGGCCTCGCGCTCGCCCAGCACATGACCGAACCTCGCGGCACGCTGGTGCTGAAGTCCACGTTTCACGGGGCCAGGCCGGTCGAGACCTGGCCGATGGTCGTGAAGGAAATTACTCTGGTCGGCTCCCGCTGCGGTCCTTTCGCGAAAGCCATCAACCTGCTCCGCTCCGGCAAGGTCGACCCCCAACCGCTCATCACCCGCACATTCCCGCTGGACCAAGCGCCCGGAGCAATCCAATTCGCGCAAAAACCAGATGTGATGAAGGTGTTGTTGAAACCATTCGACGGGAACGTGCTGGCCCTTCCTAAGGCTCCCCGTTCCGACGGTATACTGGGACGCCAGCCGCGAGGAGACAGGTAATGGAGAATGCGCACCCTCTCGAGATCGCCATGGATTTCATCAAGCGCGTCAATTCCGGGGACGTGCAGGCGCTCTGTGAACTGATGACCGAAGGACACATCTTTCAGGACGCTCTCGGCAAGCGTTTCATCGGACGCGAGACAATACGCCAGGGCTGGGCCACGTACTTCAAGCTGGTCGCCGACTACCAGGTGCATGCCGAGGAATTTTTCCAGACCGGTGGCCGGCTCGCCATTTTTGGCACCGCCAGCGGCAGGTATGTCGGCGGCGGTGCGGCGAAAGGAAACTTCTGGGAAGTCCCCGCATCGTGGCTCGCGGTGGTCCAGGACGGATTGATTGCCGAGTGGCGCGTGTACGCCGACAATCAGCCGCTGCGAAAGCTGATGGGAGACAAGGTACCGTAGCCGCGAGCTAGCCGTAGCCACGCGGCGCTTTCACAAATTATGAACGAACGCGAACTTCAGAAATTGCTGGAATCGGTGCGCTCTGGGGATCTGGCTCCGGCAACGGCGCTCCAACGTTTGAAGCACCTGCCATTCGAGGATTTGGGCTTCGCGAAGGTGGACCACCACCGTGCGCTGCGGCAGGGCTACGCCGAGGTGATTTTCGGCAAGGGCAAAACGCCCGAGCAGGTGGCGGAAATTGTGCGCTCGATGGTGCGGCACAAGGACGGGCAGCAAAATATTCTCATCACCCGCGCGAACCAGAGGATCTTTGCGGCCGTACGCCGGGTGAATTTCGGCCCGGGGGCCGGCAAGAAATCTCGGAAAAAGTCTGGGAGCGGAGGCGGGGCGGAATTTCACTCCTTGTCCGGCGTAATCACCGTCGAGCGCAGCAGCGAAATCTCCGGCAAGGGCACCATCCTAGTGGTTTCCGCGGGCACCAGCGACATTCCCGTCGCCGAAGAAGCGCTGCTGACGGCGCGCATGATGGGCAACCGCGTCGAGCAACTTTACGACGTCGGCGTTGCGGGGATCCACCGTTTGCTCGAGCATCGCGAGAAATTAACCAAGGCCCGGGTGATCATTTGCATCGCCGGAATGGAAGGAGCGCTGCCCAGCGTGGTCGGCGGATTGGTGGGCGCGCCGGTGATTGCCGTGCCGACCAGCACAGGGTATGGCGCCAGTCTCGGCGGCGTGGCGGCGCTGCTCGGCATGCTGAACAGTTGCGCGTCGAATGTGACCGTCGTCAACATCGATAACGGCTTTGGCGCCGCCTGCGTGGCCTCCTGCATCAACCGGTCGTGATGGCCGCCGGGCTGTTGACATCCAAAACAGCGGCTGACAGACTGATTCTACCCGCACAAAAATGCCACACGCCCAGGGACAAATCGTAACCATAGGTGTGACCGGAGCCAGCGGCGCGATCCTGGCCCAAAAAGCGCTTGCGTTGCTCGAAGCAGATGCGCGCGTCGCCCGCATTCACCTGGTGGTCACGGAAACCGGCCAGCGGCTCTTCGCCGAAGAATTGGGCATACCCGCCGGCGATCTGAAGCAGTTGCCGGCTCGCATGTTGGGCAGCCCGGCGAAGAAAATCGAAGTTCTGGCCAATAAAGATGTCGGGGCATCGATCGCTTCGGGAAGCTACGACGTGGACGCCATGATCGTGGTTCCCTGCTCGATGGGAACGCTGGCCGCGATTGCCAGCGGCAGCAGCGTTGATCTGGTCGCGCGTGCCGCCGACGTGATGCTCAAGGAGTCGCGCAAGCTGGTGCTGTGCATCCGTGACACGCCGTTCAATCGCGTGCACCTCGAAAACATGTTGCGCGCACAACAGGCCGGTGCGGTCGTCATGCCCGCGATCCCCACTTTCTATCATCAGCCAAAAACGATCGACGATCTGGTCACGCAATATATCTGCCGAGTACTCGCGCAGATCGGGCTACCGCAGGAAAAAATGTACCGCTGGAGCGGCACGGGCTCCTCGAAAGAAGCCAAGGCATGAAAAGGATGAGCCACAGGCGGGTTTTTCCGTCATGACCGCCCAGCGCATCCGCACCGTGCTGGAGATGATCAAGTTCGAGCACTCCGTGTTTGCGCTGCCCTTCGCGTTGACCGGCGCGTTGCTGGCGGCGCGGGCAACCCATCAACCTCCGAGCGGCTGGCCGACGTTGCGCCAGATTCTCTGGATTATCGTGGCGATGGTGGCGGCGCGGTCGGCGGCCATGACCTTGAACCGCATCGCCGATCTTCGCTACGACCGCGAGAATCCACGCACGCAGCAACGCGCACTGGCAACCGGCGCGCTTTCGGTCTCCTTCGCGTGGATGTTTACATTGATCGCTGTCGCGGTTTTTGTGTGCGCGGCATGGCAGCTCAATCCGCTCGCGCTGAAGCTTGCGCCCGTCGCACTGGGCATTCTTTTTTTCTACTCCTACACCAAGCGCTTCACGAACTGGTCGCATCTTTTTCTGGGTTTTGCGTTGGGTATTTCTCCGGCGGCAGCCTGGATTGCGATTACCGGCGGACTGGATGCGCGCATGCTGATCCTGTGCGCCGCGGTCACACTATGGGTCGGCGGCTTCGACGTGCTCTACGCCTGCCAGGACGTCGACTACGACCGGCGCGCCGGTCTGTATTCCGTGCCCAAGCGTTTCGGAATCGCCAACGCGCTGCGCATCGCCCGCGTCATGCACGCGGGAGTCGTTGCGCTGTTGGCCTGGCTGGCATTGGGATTCGCGCTTCCCTGGCCCGCGTGGGCCGGAATCGCGGTGGTGGCGGCCCTGCTTGCCTACGAACATTCCCTTGTCAAAGCCGACGACCTCAGCAAGCTCGACGCTGCGTTTTTCGCGATGAACGGCTATATTAGTATGTCGTTCCTGCTGTTCTGGGGCGCTGCTGCTGCGGTTTGGCGCGTTTGAAGGTTTCAGAACTTTTGAAGAGAAAAATGGCTGAACTGACCATTACCGACAAGCGGCTGAAGCCCATCGCCGGCAAAGTGCTGGCGGGAGAACGGCTGTCGATCGACGACGGTATCCTGCTGTACCGCTCGCCGGATTTGCTGGCCGTGGGCTGGCTGGCGAATTACGTGCGCGAGCAGCGTCACGGCAACGTCACCTACTTCAACGTCAACCGGCACATCAATCCGACCAATGTTTGCGTGGCGCACTGCAGGCTTTGTGCGTTCGGCCGCGACGCGAGTTCTCCGGGCGCGTACACCTTTGCGCTGGAGGAAATTTACCAGCGCGCCGAGCAAGGCGTGCGCGAAGGCGCAACGGAATTTCACATCGTCGGCGGCCTGCACCCGGATCTCACCTTCGATCACTATCTCGAGATGGTGCGCGGCCTCAAGCAGCGATGCCCCACGGTCCACCTGAAAGCTTTCACCATGGTGGAGGTCCATTTCTTTTCGCGCATGGCCAAGACCTCGGTCGAGGAAGTGCTGCAAAAGATGAAACAAGCCGGCGTCGATTCCTGCCCCGGCGGCGGCGCGGAGATTTTCCATCCGCGCGTGCGCAAGATCATCTGCGACCACAAAACCAGCGGCCAAATGTGGCTGAACACCGCGCGAAAGGCTCATCAGGCGGGCCTGCACTCCAACGCGACGATGCTCTACGGACATGTGGAAACCGAAGAAGAGCGCGTCGATCATCTCGTCAAGCTGCGCGAACTGCAGGACGAGACGCATGGATTTGTCGCGTTCATCCCGCTGGCGTTTCACCCCGACAATACAGCGCTATCGCACATTCCGAAGACCACCGGCTATCTCGATCTGCGCAGCATCGCCGTCTCGCGATTGCTACTCGACAACTTCGAGCACATCAAAGCGTACTGGATCATGCTCACTCCGAGCATCGCGCAAATCGCGCTGCGTTTCGGTGCCAACGATCTGGATGGCACGGTGGTGGAAGAGAAGATTTACCATGATGCGGGCGCGAAGACCTCCGAGTTCACGCCGCGCGCTGAACTCGAACGCTTGATCCGCGCCGCCGGCCGCGTCCCGGTCGAGCGCGACACGCTCTACCGCCCGGTCGATCGCTCGAAGATGCCACCCATCGTGCCCAGCCCGCCGCCAGGACTGGTTTCCCTCACCCTCAACGTTTAGAAAATATTCAGTGAATCGAAACGCGACGAGCCCGTGCCCATCGGTCCTTACCGGGGAACCGAATGCGGGTTCCAGGCGACTACATCCTGGCGGCCGGCGAAGTGTAGGAGGGGCTGGTGTGGGAGGGCGATGCCGGCGGCTTCGATCATGGAATTTTGCTCGAAGTCGGCTTCGGCGGGCTGCGGTCGTGCGCGTCACAGGATAAATATACCCTTCCCCAGAGCGCGGGAATCGAATTGTGTGCATTCAAAAAGTTTGCACCAGGAAAAAGGAGCTAGAAATGCAACGCAAAGCAAGCGCGGTTTGGCAGGGCGACCTAAAAAGCGGAAAAGGATCGATCTCAACGGATAGTGGCACGCTCAAGCAGACGCAATATTCCTTCAGCACGCGGTTTGAAAATGGCGTGGGGACGAACCCCGAGGAATTGCTGGCGGCCGCGCATGCAGGCTGCTTTACGATGGCGCTTTCCGGCCAACTGGGGGCCATCGGCCTGAAGGCCGACAAATTGGAAACGACCGCAACGATCACGCTCGATAAAGTGGGCGACGGCTTTAGCGTCACCAAGAGTCATCTCGACTTGGTTGCGCGCGTGCCCGGCGCGGACAAGGCAAAATTCGATACCGCCGTGAAAAATGCCGAGACCGGTTGCCCGGTGTCGAAGCTTTTCCGTGCGGAAATCTCCGTGAACGCGCGGCTGGAATCCTAAGCCGCCGCTGCTTTTCGCGCGCACTGCCAAGCGAGTACAATGTCGCCCATGATTCCAGCTCCCGGCGTCTTCCTGGCGGGCATCGCGACATTCCTGATTGTGATCTGGGACGCGTTCGAATCCATTATCCTGCCGCGCCGGGTGACCCGAAAATTCCGGCTGACGCGCTTGTTTTACAGGGTTACCTGGCTAACCTCGAAGTTTCTCGTGAAGTTCGTTCCGTCGCGGAAAGGGCGTGATGCCCTGCTGGGTTTCTACGGTCCGATTTCCCTGCTGGTTCTCATCGGTGTCTGGGCCGTCGGACTGGTTCTGGGATTCGGGTTAATGCAATTTGGCGCGGGCTCGGCGGTGAATATCGCCGGGGGGCATCCGGGCTTGTCGACCGATTTCTACCTGAGCGGCACGACATTCTTCACCCTGGGACTTGGCGACGTGGTGCCGCGTTCGGGACTTGCGCGCATGCTGGTGGTTGTTGAGGCCGGCTTCGGTTTTGGATTTCTGGCGGCCATCATCGGGTACCTCCCGTTCATTTACGGCTCGTTCTCCAAGCGCGAGGTGGAAATTTCGTTGCTGGACTCGCGCGCGGGAACTCCCCCCACGGCCGGAGAATTGCTTCTCCGCCACAGTTATGAAGGGGGAAGAGAGGCGCTCCGCGAGTTGCTGAAAGATTGGGAACTGTGGTGCGCCGAGTTGATGGAGAGCCACCTTTCCTATCCGGTGCTGGCATTTTTCAGGTCGCAGCACGACAACCAATCATGGATAGCGGCGCTGAGCGCCATTCTGGATGCCTGTGCGCTGCTGAAGGTGGGAATTGAAGGCTCCTGCGAGCGCCAGGCGAAGTTGACCTTCGCCATCGCTCGGCATGCGGTCGTCGATCTTTCACAGGTTTTTGGCACTCCGCCTCGCGCGCTGCCCCACGAGCGGCTGCCGGCGGCGGACGCGGCTCGACTTCGCAACAAGCTGGCGGAGCACGGAATGCGATTGCGTGACACCCCAGAAGCGCAGCAGGAACTCGCCGCAATGCGCAACAGTTACGAACCGTACATTTACGCGCTGGCGACCTATTTGAACCAGACGCTGCCGCCGTGGATTCCGCAGGGAAAAGGCAAGGACAATTGGCAGACGACCGCGTGGGGCGAGGCAGCCGGCCTGATCAGCAAGCAAGTGGCGACGGTCGCGGTGGACGACCATTTTTGATTTTCTCCAGAGCGCGGGGCTGGCCGCCGCCTCTGAGCCAGCTTTACGCAGTTCACTCACCGATTGAGGAAAATGATGAAAGCCATTCGCGTTCATGAGTTCGGGGGTCCCGAAGTTCTAAAGTACGAAGAAATTCCCACGCCTCGGCCGGAAGCCGGGCAGGTACTGGTGAAGGTTCACGCGGTGGGGGTGAATCCATACGACACGTACATGCGTTCGGGCACCTACGCCATCAAGCCTCCCCTGCCGTACACGCCGGGATCGGACGCTGCGGGCGTGGTCGAAGCGGTGGGCGCTCGAGTGACCACCGTAAAGCCGGGCGATCGCGTGTATACGGCGAAAACCATCACCGGAGCGTATGCGGAATACACACTGACTCTCGAAGACCAGGCGCAAAAACTGCCGGCGAACATTACGTTCGACCAGGGCGCGGCGATCTGGGTGCCCTATGGCACCGCGTATCACGCGCTGAAGCAGGAAGCCAAAGGCCGCGCGAGTGAAACCGTGCTGGTTCACGGCGCGAGCGGGGGCGTGGGTAGCGCAGCCGTCCAGATTGCGCGGGCCGAAGGGCTCACCGTTTTCGGCACCGCGGGCACCGACAAAGGGCTCGATCTGGTCAAGCGCGAAGGCGCGCAGCAAGTGTTCAACCATACCAAGTCGGGATACACCGACGAAATCATGAGGGCCACCGGGGGACGCGGCGTCGATATCGTTCTGGAGATGCTGGCAAACGTGAACCTGTCTGCGGATCTGAAGATGCTCGCGACGCACGGGCGGGTGATCATCATCGGCAGCCGCGGCGAAATCACCATCAACCCGCGCGATTTGATGGCGCGGCGGGCGTCGGCGCGCGGATTCACGTTATGGGCTGTCACCGAGGCGGAAGCAAAAGAAATCCACGCGGCCTTGTATGCGGGCTTTGAAAACGGGACGCTGCGGCCGGTGGTCGGCAAGGAGATTCCGCTTGCCGAAGCGTCGCGAGCCCACCAGGAAGTGCTGGCTCCTGGTTCCCACGGCAAAATCATCCTCGTACCCTAACGATTGCCTGCAAACTCGGAGGGACATACAGTCTTCGTGAATCGGCGCTTCGTGCCGCAGGACCAGGAGTACGACCACGCATTGGCGCTCGTTCGCTCGCGCCACGCGGTTCCGATGTTTTGATTCTCCACGACTCACCGTATAATCAATAGCGTCGCGCTCAACCGGCATTCCGGACTCGAGGGCCCTCATCGTGGACGCGCATTTTCCTACTTCGGTGCTGCTTGCCGCGCACACAGGTTCCATCGGCCAGTACTGGCACAAACTGACGGACAAAACGTTCACGGGGATCTATCACGCCAACTTTTTCGACCTGGCGATGATGATTCCCTACTTCATCGTATTGTTCGTGCTGGCGATTTACGGGCTGCACCGCTATTGGCTGGTGTACGACTACTACAAGTACGCGAAAAATGTTCCCCCTCCGCCGCCGGAAGTCACCGCCTGGCCTCGCGTCACCATTCAACTGCCCATTTTCAACGAACGCTACGTGATCGAGCGGCTGGTCGAAGCCATTTCCCGCTTCGATTATCCTCACGAGCTGCTCGATGTGCAGGTGCTGGACGACTCCACCGATGAAACGCAGCAGGTCGCCAGCAACATCGTGGATCGATTCGCGGCGCAGGGCCTGCCCATCACATATATCCATCGCACGAATCGCGACGGCTACAAGGCCGGCGCTCTGGAAAACGGACTAAAGACTTCGCGCGGTGAATTCGTCGCCATTTTCGACGCCGATTTCATTCCCGAGGCGGATTTTCTGCGCCGCACCATTGCCTATTTCCAAGACCAGGGAATCGGCATGGTGCAGGCGCGGTGGACGTATCTGAACCGCGACTATTCGCTGCTGACGCAAGTGGAAACGATCCTGCTCGACGGCCACTTTGTCGTGGAGCATGGGGCGCGGTCGCGTCGCGGCGCATTTTTCAATTTCAACGGGACCGCAGGCGTCTGGCGGCGGCAAGCCATCCAAGATGCGGGGGGCTGGCAGCACGACACGCTCACCGAAGACACCGACCTTTCCTACCGCGCGCAGCTGTTCGGCTGGAAATTTCTGTATCTTCCCGACATCGAGTGCGCTTCCGAGCTGCCTATCGATATGAATGGTTTCAAAGCACAGCAGGCGCGATGGGCGAAGGGTCTGATGCAGACGGCCAAGAAAATACTGCCGAGAGTTTTTGCATCAGACGTGTCGTGGTACGTGAAGGTCGAGGCATTTTTTCACCTGACCGCCAACATCAGTTATCCCTTGATGGTTCTGCTTTCGACGATGCTGCTGCCCGCGATGATCGTGCGCTTCTATCAGGGCTGGTTTCAGATGATCGTGATCGACCTGCCGCTTTTCCTGGCGTCGACGTGCTCGATCTCCAGCTTTTACCTTGTCGCGCAGAAGGAAATTCATCCGAAGACCTGGTGGCGGGCGTTTCTGTACATGCCTTTCGTGATGGCCACCGGGATCGGAATTTCGGTGCGCAACGCGCAGGCGGTTCTCGAAGCGATCGCCGGAAAGAAGAGCGAATTCTTGCGCACCCCGAAATACAAGATCGAAGGCAAGAAGGACTCGTTTGTCTCGAAGAAATACCGCAACAAAGCGGGTTGGATGCCCTACGCCGAAGTTCTACTCGGCATGTACTTCGCGCTCACGGTTGTGTACGCGGTGCTGAATGAGAATTATGCCACGGTGCCTTTTCTACTGCTCTTTGTGTGGGGCTACCTCTATACGGGCTTTATGTCGCTGGGCCAAAGTTACTTCGCACATTTGCGCTTCGAGGTGAACGCCGCCGAAATGCGACCTGCGGCGTCGGGCGCACCCGGCTTCTGACGGACCGTTGCGCGCTTTTCCGCGGTCCGATGGAACCTCCACACCATGCAAACGAAATCATCCAGAGCTTCGAGATGAGAAGCATAGACGGAGGCGTCCACCCGTGCTTGTTTCCTGCTGGGTCGGGAAGGCTTTCGACCAGGATGACGGGCATCGAGTACGAAAGGCGATTCTATATGCGATCGGTATACCGCAGCATTTCTGAATGAGGAAGCTCCGGGAATCACGACGGGTGCGTGCGATTCCCGGAGCTCTATGGCGCGCGAAACTGTTCAGTGGGTCGTCGCGCCAGAGTTCGATGTGCGTACGCCGTTTCGCGCGGAAGAAAACCGCCGCTGCCGGCTCGTCGCTGCTACGGTGTAAATGGCAACCAGCCCGGTGCCAACCGCCAGGATCAGGACCAACGCCACGTCGACCGCGTTCAGCGGGGCAGCAAACATGCCGTTCCAACCCCACCCCGAGACGATGCCGGCCTGCGATGCGGTAACGTCCTGCCTGGCATCCGACGCCAGCGCCGGGCCCGCCGGCGCCGGGGCGGCCGCCACAAGTTCTGCTTTCGGAGTGCCCGGATTGATGTCGAACGTATCCGGGTTGATTTCCTGCTGCGCGCGCGATGGGCTTGCCATCAGCAATACCACTCCCATCCCCATCACGATCATCGGCACTCGAACGATGCTTCGCAGTTTCATGGCGGCCACTCCCTCAGTTTTGTTTTTTGACTACTGCCTGAAGGGTTGCAATGTGGATGCCACACCTGCTGGCGGCGGTGGATCCAGGAAGGCAACGGCGGAAGCCTATAGAAATAGGAGATTTACAAAAAAATGTCCCGGGGCGGCTGTGCCCCGACCCGGGGAATTCCGCGTTCGCAACGAACCTTCCGGATAGGCGTCCTATCCGATCAGATAGCGATACGCTGCCGGGTCCGGATTACTCAAACTCAAATAGCACGATTTCGGACTGCGAACCGACGCGCAGTGGCGGGCCCCAGGTTCCCGCCCCGCTTGACGTGTACACCAACATCTTTCCGATGCGATTCAGCCCGTACACAAATTCCTGATAGATGCGGGCAGCGATCCACGTGTACGGAATGAACTGTCCCAGATGGGTATGTCCGGAGACTTGCAGCCCGACTCCCGCAGCCTCGGCCACAGCGACGTGATCGGGCGCATGGGTCAGCAGCACGCTCGCCCGGTCCTGATCGATTCCGATTGCCTCCAGCACGGAACGGAAATGCCCCTCCTGCGTGGCGTGCCGGTAGGGCACACCCAGGATCTGCAATCCGTCGATATCGGCTTTCTCGTTGTTCAACACGCGCACGCCGGACGCGCGCACGGCTTCCAGATATTTCGCCGGGTCGCGAAATTCCTCGTGATTGCCTTCTACAAAGAAAGTGCCCAGCGGCGGCCGCAAGTCCTTCAGGGGCGACGCGGCTCGTTTCGCGTCCACGGCGGTACCGTCGTAGAGATCGCCGGCGATCCACACCATGTCGGGTTTCAGCTTATTGATCATCGCCGTCATCCGGCGGGCGAACCTCGTATTTTTGACATGCCCCAGGTGCAGGTCGCTGATCAATGCCGCCGTCCTTCCGCGCCAGGATGCCGGGAGGTTCGGCAGCTTGATGCTGACACGCCGAACTCGCGTCCAGGCGGCGTTGATCACGCCATAGGCGCTGATCGCGGCCGCCATCCCGAAGACCGCGACGTCCAACAACCGGCCGTTGAGGTTTAGGCCTGCCAGGCGAACCGCGCCATAAATCACCCAACAAGCGCAAGCCGCAAAAAACAGAAAACTCGCCGCCCCCAGCCAGATGGCGGCAACCGTGTACAACCATCGCAACAGAGGATTGGTATAGCGGAAGGCCAACAGCGACGTGATCAGAAAGCTGACCGAGAGGATCCCGAGCGTCAGTTGCAGGGGCGAAACGCCAGGCGGGTGCGGCGCCTTCCAGAAGTAAGTCCACGTGTCATACAGAAATATATGCCCCAGGAACAAGACAGACTGAAAAATGGCGATAAACGCGACCAGGCGGGATCTCATCTTATATTTGATGACGCAAACCCCCGATCGTGTACAGAGCCGTTCCTATTGCCCTGTTTTCACCCATCTCGGCTACAATTCTGCCGCCCTGGGGCCCGGTACGGGCTCCCCGCCCGACGAACCCGGATCTCCCTTCCGGGCAACAAGAATGCGGCGGTGGCGAGGTGAACCAATGAGTGGTCGCTCTGCTTCGTGGTCCTACAAATCTGCGCCTGTGGGTTTTGTGGCCTTCGTGACGCTTCTAGGGTGCGCGGCGTCGATTGGCCTGGCTCCCGGCCTCCAAGCTCAGCAGCCGCGCGAACGGGAGCCCAACAGCATTTATGCCGAGCGGCGCGCGAAGCTTGCCGCAGAAGTTGATGCTCCCATCGTCCTGTGGGGGCTCACTGGACGCGAGGAATTTTCGCAGGCGTATGTCTTCGCGCAGGAAGAAAATTTCTATTACTTGACCGGACACAATGAAGAAGGGGCGGCCATCGTCATTTGGCCTGCCGCAAAGCTGGCGGGTGGCGAAGCCAATGGCGCTGGCGGCCCGGGTGCTGGTAACGATGCTATTTTTCTTCCCGCCAAGGATCCCGCGAAAGAGAAATGGAACGGCGTGCGGATGTCGCCGTCCGATCCGGGCATCGAGGCGCGCACTGGCTTCCCCACCGTGAAACCATTCGGTGAATTGCGCGCCACGGTGGAAAGGCTCGCCAAAACGTACCCGCATGTCTACACCATTGTTCCCTACGAAACCGAACTGGGCGGCTACCCTCACGAAAAGGAAGTTGTGGATTGGCTGCAGCTTGCCGCGCCGCAAGCCAGGTTGAAAGACATCCGGCAGCAGATTTACGCGCTGCGCCAGGTCAAATCGCCGGGCGAGATTGCTTTTCTGAAGCAGGCCATCGATCTTTCGCTGGACGCGCATTTCGAGGCGATGAAGATGATGCGGCCCGGCCTGTACGAGTATCAGGTCGCCGCGAAAATGGTGGAGGTCCACGCCATGGGCGGCTCGGAAGCGGAAGGCTATGCGCCGATTGTCGGCGCTGGTCCCAATTCCACCGTGCTGCACTACGACAAGCTTTCGCGCAAGATTGAAGACGGCGACATTGTGGTGATGGACGTCGGCGCGCAATTCTCAGGCTACTCCGCGGACATCACCCGCACCATTCCCGCCAGCGGAAAATTCACGCCACGGCAGCGCGAAATCTACGAGATCGTCCTGGGCGCGCAAAACGCGGCGATGGCGGCCCTCAAGCCAGGCATGGACCTGTGCCGAAGAGGCGACAAGAGCGTTTACAAAATTTCCTACGATTACATCAATACCCACGGAAAAGACCGGCACGGCAAGTCGCTCGGACAATACTACATTCACGGACTCGGACATGACATCGGCCTCGACGTGCACGACCCGGGCGATTACTGCAAGCCGCTGGAGCCCGGAATGGTGGTCACCATGGAGCCCGGCATCTACATTCCCGAGGAAAATCTCGGCGTGCGCATCGAAGACGACGTGCTGATCACCGATACCGGCTACACGTTTCTGAGCGAGCGCTTGCCCCGCAACCCGGACGAAATCGAGAAAATCATGACCGAAGCCGCCCAACTTCGCGCCCGGGACGGCAAGAAGTCCGGTGATTGACCGGCCGGAATGCGGGCCGCTATACTGTTGATCCGCGCTGGAAGCGGTACTTGCCCCAGCGTGCCTCGAGTCATTCCGCGCGCTGCCGTATTGCAGGTCAACAGGCCGCTTGCAGGAATTTCCGAACGTCGCAAACGAACAGGGAGCCGACGATTCCGGTACGCCGGAATCGCAAACAGCTATGAGCAGCGTCAAAGCCACACAACTTCGCCCCGGCATGGTCATCCAGCACGAGGGCCAGCTGTACACGGTGTTCAGCACCGACCACCGCACCCCAGGGAACAAGCGCGGATCGATGCAGACGCGCCTGAAAAATCTGCGGACCGGAACGATGATCGACTATCGGTTCCGCGCAGAGGAATTCGTGGACCGGGCCATTCTGGATTCGGTGGAATTCGAATACCTCTATAACGAGGGTGACGATTTTCACTTCATGAACACCGAGACGTACGAACAAATGCACCTCACCCGCGACCTGCTCGGCGAGACGGTCTACTACCTGATCCCCAACACAGTCGTGAAGGTGGAATTTTTCGAGGACAAGGCAATCGGGGTGGATCTGCCCGACACCATGGATCTGAAGGTGATTCAAACCGAGCCGACGCTGCAGAAGGCGACCGCCAGCGCGGTTGGGAAACCCGCAACTCTGGAGACCGGACTGGTCGTACAGGTGCCTCCGTTTGTCAACGAAGGCGACCGCATCAAGGTGGACACTTCGGAAGCGCGCTACGTGCAGCGCGTCGAATGAATCGGCAGATTTGTGAAGTCCGTTGCGGTTTGTGGGGTAGACTCTAGATTCCGCCTCCGCAGCTGAGCTCAGCGCAAGCTGAATTCAGAAAGAGGCGAAAAGGCGCGATCGAGGCAACTCGATCGCGCCTTCGCTTTTGGGGAACGCCTGGTCGCCCTGGATCACGATTTATTTTGCAGAACTCTCTAAGGCCGCGAGCCGTGCAACGCTTCTCCGACGCTGCGCCGATCGTCTTGTTTGGTGACCGCCGCCACGGGTGGTGGAAACCTCGCCCCGAGTGGCCTGTTCACGTAAGACCCGCGGCACGGAGAAGCCTACGGCAAACCGTCCGTCGAAAAAGTGCACTCGCCGGTTCGCAACCGTGCCGTTCGTAATTCCCTCGCTTCGAGGTTATCGGTCCATCCGTTCGACCCATTGAGCGCGCGATGCGGGAGCCACGAACGGATCCGCAAAGTACTGTGTTTCCCGCGCAACCTTGGCGTCCCTGAACTCCATGATGCTCACGGTGTAGGACGGCTTGCCGTCATAGGTCAGGATGAATTCGGTGACCCAAAGATCACCGCCGCCAATGATTCGCCGGATAGAAAACCGCTTTTTGTTCGGCTGACTCGCGCGTTGGTTCTGTATGTTGCTCCGACCGCGGGTTCGCTCGCCTGATTGCGGGTACTCCAGTACCGCGTCCTCGTGATAGATGCGGTGCTCGGTTTCAAAATCATTGGCATCGGACGCCGCCCAATGCTGATCCAATGCCGCACGGATCTCTTGATCTCGCACTCCGGAATCCTGCTCCTTCTTTTGTTGATCGTTCATCCTGAGCCTCCAATTTGACAAGAAGCTAAATGCTTTAGCGGAATCGGAGCGTTCGACTCGTCAAGCCACACAGTTTCTAGCAAGCGTCTGATGAGCACGCGTTGCCAGACAAGTGCCGCACCAGGGCTCCAGTTTTTCCTGGCAAGCGCGTTAGCCGCGACGTAAGGCTGCTGGAGCAGAGCGAAGCGAGCTGGCCGCGTCGAGGCGGTTACGCTTCATCTCTAACACTTGCCGGACGCAGTCTCGGCCGGGTAGTTGAAGAAGAGCTGATTGCCATCGGGATCATCAACCACCAGGAGGCGGTAGCCCCACGAACCTTCCTTGACCGAAACGCCCTTGGCCTCGAGTTCCGAGCGCAGCGTGTCCAACTCGGCGACTTGCGTCAACGGCTCGACGTTCAGGGAGATGAACATCAGCCCCTGGCCAATCTTGTCCGGCCAGGTGTCGGCCAGGATAAGCGCGCAGCCCTGCCGATCGACCTGTGCAACGCGTGCCCTGCCGTCCTCCTCATAACGCCAGGGGCTCGTGAAGCCCAGCTGGTCAACGCAAAAGCGGAGCGAGGCCTCAACGTCCGTCACATGTAGGACGGGGCGCGCGAACCAGTCGGTCATGGGCAATATATCCTCGAATGGAGACGACTTCTTGCTACATCTTGAATTCTGCGGGCCATCTTCGACGCCGTCCGGGGCTGCGAGAGCGAGATTCTGTTTACGTTTCACGACAAGTCAGGCACGCGTAGCCGGACATTGAGGACTTCAGAACGTCAAACAGCGGGCCGAAAGATCCGCTGGGCCACGGGTTACCGATGCCGACAGACTATGCCTGCTTTGCCACGGAACGACCCAGCGCGGACTCTTCGCCAGCGGGATGGGCGCCGAAGACGCGGTCGAAAATGGCGTCCACATAGCGAAGTTGGCGTTGCAAGTCGAAGGTGTGAGCGAGCGCGGCAGCATCCAAATATTTCGTGATTCGCGGATCGTTCGCCACCCGATCCCGAAAGCTTGAATCGCTTTCCCATGCGGCCATGGCGTTTTCCTGCACGGCTTTATAGGCCTCGTCACGAGGCATACCTTTTTCGATTACGTCCTGGAGTAGTTGCCCGGAATACACGAGGCCATGTGTGGATTCCAGGTTGTGCAGCATGCGCTGCGGGAACACGCGCATTTCCCCGATGACGGTAGTCATTTTGTTGAGCATGTAATCCACCAGGATGGTGGAGTCGGGCAGAATCACGCGCTCGACCGAACTGTGCGAGATGTCGCGCTCGTGCCACAGAGCAACATTTTCGAACGCGGCGATCATATTCGAGCGCACCAGCCGCGCCAGGCCGCCGATTTGCTCGGAGGTGACCGGATTGCGCTTGTGTGGCATCGCGGAACTTCCCCGCTGTTCGTGGCCAAAAGGTTCTTCCGCTTCGCGTACTTCGGTGCGCTGCAGATGCCGGATTTCGAGTGCGATTTTTTCCAGCGTGGCGGCGATCAGCGCGAGCGAGCTCATGTACTGCGCGTGGCGATCGCGCTGAACGACCTGCGAGGCGACCGGCGCGGCCCTAAGATCCAAGCGCTTGCAGATGCGCGCTTCCATGTCCGGGCCGAGATGCGAAGCGTTGCCAACGGCGCCGGAAATCTTGCCTACCGCCATTTGCGCCGCCGCATCGCGAAAGCGGTTGATGTTGCGCTGGTTTTCCGAAAACCAGTTAGCGATCTTCAGACCGAAGGTAATAGGCTCGGCGTGAATTCCGTGCGTCCGCCCGATCTGCGGCGTGTTCTGAAACTCGTGCGCACGCAGATCCAGGATTTCTCCGAACATGACCAGGTCGCGCTCGATGAAATGCGAAGCGTCACGAATCAGCAGCGCCTGGGCGGTGTCCACCACGTCGTTCGAGGTCATGCCGTAGTGCAGCCAGCGCGCGGCCGCCGGTTCGCCGATCGATTCGCCGACCGCCATGGTGAACGCGATGACGTCGTGCTTCACGAGAGATTCGATCTCGTTGATGCGCGCAGCGTCGGCTTTCGCGCGTGTACGCAGAGTCACGGCCACCTCTTTCGGCACCAAGCCGGCTTCCGCGAGGGTCTCGGTTGCGGCCAGCTCCACCTCGAGCCATTTGGCATACTTGTTGGCGTCGCTCCAGACGCGGCCCATTTCCGGGCGTGTGTACCGTGAAATCAAGCCAGCCCCCTTGCGGAAATTCGCGAAACCCGCGAGTTCCCAGGCCATCATACCGTATGCGGCCGGTTTCTTCCGAGTGCGCTACTGTTCGGGACTTCGCTAGGTCATGAGCCCGGGAAGCCTGTCTTCCGGCCTGATCACGTTCCGCTCGCCCGTACGTCTGCGCTAGAGTAGACGGCACCAGAAACCGGCGCTAGGAGCAAGGCCATGCCAAGTGCTCGATGGTTCGACGATCTCGGGGACGACGTGCGATTTGGCCTGCGCACGCTGCGAAACAGTCCGGGGTTCACCGCCATCGCGGTCATCACGCTAGCTCTCGGCATCGGCGCGAACACCGCGATCTTCAGCGTCGTTGAAAATGTTCTGCTGCGGCCCCTTCCCTACGACCATCCGGAATCGCTGGTCGAAATCTGGAACACCTATCCGGGATTTCAAGCCGTCGGCATCTCCGCCGGCGATTACGCGGACTTCCATCGCGAAGCCAAGAGCTTTTCCGCCATGGGGGCCTACGCCGAGATCTCGCAGGGCTTCAACCTGACCGGTGTGGGCGAACCAGAACGTATCCAGGCGAGTGTCGCCACGTCCGACTTATTTTCGATGCTGGGTATTCGCGCGATCGTGGGGCGCACCTTCCTGCCTGACGAAGACAAACCGGGCGGTGGCGCGGTGATGGTACTCAGCCACCGTTACTGGGAGCGGCGTTTTGGAGCAGACCCCACCATCGTGGGCCGCGAAGTTTCACTCGACGGCCAGCGATTCCGCATCGTCGGCGTTTTGCCGGACACGTTCCAGATTCTCCGCTCGATGGATTTATGGTTGCCTATTCACAGCTATCAGGGCTCGCTCGACGACCACATTCATCACGGAATCGTGCCTGTTGCCAGGCTGCGGCCGGGAATCACGGCAGCGCAGGCCGGCGCGGAAATCGAAACGCTCAATCGCCAGGAAACCGTCGCGTTTCCCGATTCGCACACGAATTGGGGAACCCTCGTGCGGGCCATGGAAGATCCTTCCGCGTCGAAGCTGCGGGCCACCTTGCTCGTGCTTTTCGCGGCGGTTGGACTGGTGCTGCTGATCGCCTGCGCCAACATCGCGAACCTGCTGCTGGCGCGCAACGCCGCTCGCGAGCGGGAAATGGCCTTGCGAACGGCGCTGGGTGCACAGCCTGGCCGGCTGGTTCGACAATTGTTGACCGAGAGCATGTTGCTTTCGCTGTTTGGTGGCGGCATGGGTCTGTTCCTGGCCGCGGTCGGAATCCAGGCGCTGGCGGCCTTCGCGCCAGCGGAGCTTTCGGTCATCCGGCAGACGCGCATCGACCCCCAGGTCCTGGCATTCACCCTCGGAGTCTGCGTGGCCGCAGGGATTGTTTGCGGATTGCTGCCGGCGCTGCGCGCAAGGATCCGTGACCTCAACAACATTCTGAAACAAGGAATCAAGGGTACGGGCGCGCCGTGCACCCATTCCGTCCACAACGCCCTGGTCGTCGCGGAAATCGCGCTTGCGCTGGTGCCGCTGATTGGCGCCGGCCTGCTGCTGCAAAGCTTCCGCCACTTGCTGGAGGTGGCGCCGGGATTCCAGACCGAGCACATCCTCAGCATGCAGATTACGCAAGAGGCGATTTCGCCGGTCGAGGCTGCCAAGCTCTCCGTGGAACAACAAATCGAGTTGGGCAAGAAGCAATCACTGCAATTCGATCAAATTCTTCAACAGGTCAGTGGATTGCCGGGAGTGAAGTCGGCCGGAGGAATTTCGACGCTGCCGTTGGCCAGCGATTTGCGCGAAGCCTCGCGATTCCTGATTGAGGGACAGCCGACCTTGAGTGCCGGCGTTCGCCCGGTGGCGCAAATTCGCACTGTCAGCCCCGAATATTTCACTGCCGTCGGCATTCCGCTGCTAAAAGGCCGCCTGCTGACGCGCGACGACTGGGCGCATGCGGACAAGATCGTGATCAACGATACGATGGCGCGGCGATTTTTCCCTGGCGAAGATCCTATCGGGCACCGAGCGAACTTCTGCTCCCTCGATCCCACCCCCTGCTGGTATTCGATTGTCGGAGTCGTCGGCGACGTACATCAATTTGGATTAGACGCTGGTCCGACCTACGACGCCTATTTTACCGGCGGCTGGACACCGCACTTGGTGATTCGCACGAACTCCGATCCGGCCGCGATTGCTGCAGCCACGACCGAAGCTGTGCATCGCGTCGACCCCAGCTTGCCGGTGAGTGAAATCACGACGCTGGACGGCTTAGTGTCGCGTTCTGTTTCGCCACGGCGCTTTTCCGCCGTGCTCATCGGTGTTCTCGCAGGTCTGGCTCTGGTGCTGGCCGCCGTAGGCATCTATGGCGTGATGAGCTACACAGTGGGCCAGCGGACGCAGGAGATCGGCATCCGCATGGCGCTCGGAGCAGAGCCGCGAAGCATGCTTGCTTTGGTTTTAGGACGCAGCGCCCGGCTGGCCCTGGTGGGCATCGCCGCGGGTGTTCTCGGCGCTCTGGCGCTAACGCGGTTCCTTTCGAGTTTGCTGTTCGGCGTCGAGGCGAACGATCCGTTGACCTTCGCCTCAGTGGCCATCCTGCTATTGCTGGTGGCACTGGCGGCGTGTTACGTGCCTGCACGGCGAGCCATGAACGTGGACCCGATGGTCGCTCTGCGCTACGAATAGCGAGCCCGGCCGTAGCGGCTTTTCGAGGCACCTGGGTCGCTCCCCTCCGGCGCCCCTCCCTTCCCCAAGACCCCATTGTTCACAATAAATACAGACCTAACCGCAAGCCCGAAAACCTGTCTAATGAAGCGGATGAGGCAGAGCGTGGAAGCCACTGGGCACAGTGACGCCATCGCCGTCGAGCGGACGCTCGCAGGCGACCGCGACGCTTTCCGCGTTCTGGTGGAGCGGCACAGCCGCAACGTCTTTCGCCTCGCCTATCGCATGACCGGCAACCAGCACGACGCGGAAGAAGTGGTGCAGGAGGCGTTTTTGCGGGCATACCAGAAACTCGGTCAGTTTGCGGCACGCGCCAATTTTGGAACCTGGGTGTACCGCATCGCCGCGAACTATGCGATCGATCGCATGCGCCAGCGCAAGAGCGAAGACGCCCAGCGCGAACCGGCGGGGCGACCGGGTGACGATGGAATCGAGCGCGACCCGGCAAGCCTCGTACCCGATGCGGCGCCGTCGCCGGAACGCCTGGCGCAAAGCGAACAACTCGCCGGGCACATGCGGCGGGCCCTGGATGAATTGACTCCGGCCGAGCGCACGGCGTTTGTCATGCGCCATTGGGGCGGATCCGGAATCGAGGAGATTGCCGACGCGTTGAAATCAAGCACCAGCGCGGCGAAAAATACCGTGTTCCGCTCGGTGCAAAAATTGCGGCGCTCGCTCGAGCCCTTTGTCGAACGCCGTCGACAAGCAAAGGCGATGGGAACAGAGCTATGAAACACCCGCATGAGGAAGAGTTGATCGCGTATCACGGCGGTGAGATTTTGCGACGGGATATCATCGCCGACCATGTAACCGATTGCCCCGAGTGCCGCGCGGAACTCGAACGCATTGATGCGGTCCTGGCGGCACTAAGCACGATGCCGGTTCCCGAGCCCGGCGACGACTATGGACAACGCGTTTGGCAGCAAATCGGCCCGCGACTGGCAGAGCGGCGAGCACGCTGGTTGAATTTCGGCGTAGGCGGCGGCTTCGCGGCTGGATGGCTGGAACCGCGGCGGTGGGCAGCGGTGGGAGCGATCGCCGCGGTCGTGCTGCTGGCGTTTCTGGCAGGGCGCGTGACCAAGCGTGTCACCCCGGAGGCGGGCATGGCCGATGCCAGCAACGTGCGCGAGCGCGTTCTGATCATGGCCGTAGGCGAACACCTGGGTCGCTCGGAAATGGTGCTGGTCGAGCTCGGAAATGCGGAACCCGCAAATGCAAAACAAAAGGAAGTGAACATTTCCTCGGAGCGCCGTCGCGCCGAAGACTTGCTGGAAGAAAACCGTTTGTACCGGCGAACCGCGCTCGAACAAGGCGATACCGGTCTGGCCAATGTGCTGGATGAGCTCGAACGCGTGCTGCTCGACGTGGCCCACAGCCCGCAGGAAGTTACGCCGGCGCAACTGGACAACATTCGCCAGCGCATCGAGTCGCGCGGGATTTTATTCAAGGTTCGCGTGGTCGGCGAGGAATTGCAGCAGCGCGCGGAGTCCCCGACGCCGGCTGCGAAACCGAATGGATCGACAAAGCTAGAGAGGAACAAGACATGAGCGTTGCAGAGATGGAGCAGGCTGAAATGTGCCGGCGAACGATGACGGTTCCCCGTCAGGCGGCGATTTTTCGCGGCACGATGTATCTCGCGTTGGCCGCGCTGCTGGCGTTGCCCGGTGGCGTGCGAGCACAAGGGTCCATCAGCGCCATGACTGCTGCTTCTCCGGGCGCGCACCAAGCGCTTCCGCAAGAACAGCAAGAAAGCGCGCAAGACAGCCAGGATCAGCAGCAGGATCAGGAAAAACGCGACCGCGAGCAGGAAGCGCGTGATCGTGAGCAAGAAAAGCGCGACCGCGAGCAAGAGAAACGAGACCGCGAACAGGAAAGGCGCGATCGCGAACAGGAAACGGTCTCTCGCGTGTCGGAGCTGTACGACGACGGGCGCGAGGATCTCGACGAAGACCGCTACGACCAGGCGGAGACCAAATTCGCGGAACTTGCCACACTCAACGGCCCGCAAACCGACGCGGCGCTCTACTGGAAAGCATACGCCGAGAATCGCCTGGGCAAGCGGGATGCCGCGCTGGCAACAATCGCGGACCTGAAGCGCCGCTTTCCGCAGAGCCGCTGGCAAAAGGACGCGAGCGCACTGGAAATCGACGTACGGCAGCGCACCGGGCAAGCGCCGCATCCGGAAACAGAAAGCGACGACGACTTGAAAATGCTGGCGATCCAGGGGCTGATGAACAGCGACCCGGAGCGCGCCATGCCGCTGCTGGAGAAGGTCTTAAGCAGCACCGCCACGCCGCGGGAAAAATCGAAGGCCCTGTTCGTGATCGCCCAAAGCGGCTCGCCGCAAGCGCGACAAATCCTGGGACGCATTGCGAGCGGACAGAGCAACCCGGACTTGCAGCGCAAAGCCGTCGAGTACCTGGGAATTTTCGGCGGCGGCGAAGCCAGAAAAACGCTCGCGGAAGTCTACGCGAAAACCAGTGATGAAGCCGTGAAACGCGCCATCCTGAAAAGTTACATGATTTCCGGGGACAAGGAGGATCTATTCGCGGCGGCAAAGAGTGAAAACGACGTGTCGCTGCGCCGGGACGCGATTCGTCAGCTGGGTCTCGTGCACGGAGTGGACGAGCTGCGAACGCTCTATCAGAAGGAGAACTCGACGGAGGTAAAACGCGAAATCCTCCAGGCATTCTTTCTGGCCGGCGATTCCAAGCGCCTGGACGAAGCGGCAAGCAGCGAGAAGGATCCCGAATTGCGGCGCGCAGCAGTACGCAACATGGGGCTGCTCAACTCCGCGGATTCCACCAAAGCGCTGCAAACCATTTATGCCAAGGACACCGATCGCGGCGTACGCGAAGAAGTACTCAACGCTTATTTCATCCAGGGAAACGCAAGCGGCCTGGTAGCCATCGCGCGCGGCGAAAAAGACCCCGAACTCAAAAAACAGGCGGTATCCAAGCTGGCATTGATGCACAACAAGGAAGCCACGGACTACTTGATGGAGATCTTGCAAAAGTGAGGTGGGAAATGAGGATATCTTACGTCGCAACCCGTTTGGAGATCGTTGCCCTCACCGCATGCGGGATACTCGCGCTGGCCGCCGTGGGTGCAACGGGTCGGGCCTCGGCCAACGCCGAACAGAGCGATGCTCCGCGTGTGGAAAACGCGCGGCTGGAGACACGCGCGCTGGCCGTTCCGCTGGCCGACGAGCTGAAGAACAGGGCGGCTGGTTCCTCGCAGCCTCAATGGATCGGTTACGCCGTGCCGCAGGTCGCCGGCCATCGCGAAGACTGCTGCAACGACGACGGATCGTGGAACCAGAGATGCGGAACCTGTCGTCTCGAAGGCGGCGATCGCGGCTCCAGCATGGATTCGCATGGCGGCGGCAGCGTAAAGCTCGAAGGGTCGCGCGAACTGGCGATTTTGTTCCGCGCCGAGAACAACAAAATCACGAAGCTACGCTTGGTCTCGACGGAGTGCACACTCGACGCGGGCGGTCTGCCTTTGGTCTGGCTCACCGGCGTAAAACCTGCCGAGAGTGTCGCCCTGCTGTCGGGATACGTGCGTGGCGAAAACTTTGACGAGCATGGGGACAACCGGCCGGGTCACGAAGCGCTGACGGCCATCGCCCTGCACGCGGACCAGTCCGCCGATCGCGCCCTGGAGTCCTTTGTGCGTCCTGACCAGCGCGAACAGCTGCGCAAGCAAGCGGCGTTTTGGCTGGGTGCGGCGCGCGGCAGAGCTGGTTTCGTTGCATTGCAGAAAATGGCGAAGAGCGATCCCAGCAGCGACGTCCGGGGACACATTGCGTTCGCCCTGTCGGTCAGCCGCGAACCGGGCGCGATCGATGAAATCGTCCGCATGGCGCACGACGATGAAAGCGGTCACGTGCGCGGCCAAGCCCTTTTCTGGCTGGCACACAAGGCCGGACAGAAAGCGGCCGGCGCGATCACTGGCGCGATCGAAAACGATCCCGACACCGAGGTGAAGAAGAAAGCCGTGTTTGCCTTGAGTCAGATGCCGAAAGACGAAGGCGTGCCGAGGTTGATTCAGGTGGCGCAGACCAATCGCAACCCGGCGGTGCGCAAACAAGCCATGTTCTGGCTAGGACAATCGAACGACCCGCGCGCGCTGGAGTTCTTTGAGAAAGTCTTGTCGCAGTAGCGTGCCCGCCAGCACCTAACGCAACAAATCTTCGAGCTGCACGCGCGCGTCGGTCTTCGCGTCGCGATACTTCACGATCACCGCGGCTTGCAGCGACAATCCATGCATCTTGCCAAACGCGTGCGACACCGCGCGCGAGCCCGGCACCACAATGGCCTGTTCGGGAATGATCAACGGTTCGTTTTCGGTCGCGCTGTAAACCGCGTCTTTCACCAGGTCGTAGACTGGAATCGAGCGATTGAGAATCGTGCCGGTGCCGAGCACCGCGCGCCGCTTCACGACTGTGCCCTCGTACACCCCGGAATTTCCCCCCACCAGAACGTCGTCTTCAATAATCACCGGCAACGCGCCGACCGGTTCCAGCACCCCGCCAATTTGCGCGGCTGCCGAAATGTGGCCGTTGCGCCCGATCTGCGCGCAACTACCGACCAGCGCGTGCGAATCGATCATGGTTCCTTCGCCGACATACGCGCCGACGTTCACGAACATCGGCGGCATGCACACCACGCCGCGGCCGAGGAAGCTGCCATCACGGATGCTTGACCCCCCAGGCACGATGCGCACACCGTCGGTTGGAGCGACGGCTCGCAACGGGTAGGTCGACTTGTCGATGAAGGGCTGCCGCCAGGAATCCCCCGGGCTATTCACGATCGTGCCCATGCGGAAACCAAGGAGAATTCCCTTTTTCACCCAGGCGTTCGCCCGCCATCCGGTTTTTGTCGCGGGATCAGGCTCCGCCGCGCGCACCTCGCCGCGGTTGAGCGCATCCTTGAACTCGCCGAACAGCCGGAAATGTTCCTCGCTGTACTCCGCCGGGGGTTGGTCGAACAGCCGCTCAATTTGCGATGGCAGCATGCACTCTCTCGGTGAGGCCCACGGACTCCAGCACGTCGCGGACCCGCTCAAGATTCTCGGTCTTCGGAGCCACCAGCGGCAGCCGCCACACCGGCTCGAGCAATCCCATCTCCGCCATCGCCGCCTTCACCGGGACGGGATTCGACTCCACAAAATTTACTTCCATCAACGCATGGTAGCGCCGGTGAATCTCGCGCGCGCCGGCGAAATCTCCCCGCACCCCCAGCCGCACAAGTTGCGTCATCTGCGCGGGAATTTCGTTCGACGCCACGGAAATGACTCCGCGCCCCCCGAGCGCCATGAGCGGCAAGGCGATCGCGTCATCGCCGGAAAGCACGACGAAATCGTCCGGAACGATATTCAAAATCGCCGCCATCTGGCCGATGCTGCCGGAGGCTTCCTTGATGCCAACAATGTTGGGGATCCCCGCCAGGCGCTTCACGGTCGCAGGCTCGATGTTCACGCCAGTGCGTCCTGGCACGCTGTACAAAATAATCGGCAGCGAAATCGCGGTCGCAATAGCGCGATAGTGCTGATACAGACCTTCCTGCGTCGGCTTGTTGTAATAGGGTGTCACCGAAAGGATGCCGTCGACCCCGATCGCCGCCAGTTCGCGCGCCAGCGCAATTACTTCGGCGGTGTTGTACCCGCCCGCCCCGGCCAGCACCGGCACCTTCCCCTTGGCCAGCTCGACGGTAATCTCCGCCACGCGCAAATGCTCCTGGTGCGTCAGCGTGGGGCTCTCCCCGGTCGTGCCGCAAGGCACCAGGAAATCAATCCCCGCATCCATCTGCCGCAGAATCAAATTTCGCAGCGTGGATTCATCGAGCGAACCATCTCTGCGAAAAGGTGAAACCATCGCTGTGCCGCATCCTGTGAACATTTCGTTCTCCCTTTTTCACAAAACTGGAAATCCGCTCATCACAACCTGTGGCCGCCATCTTGAAAGGGCGGGCTTACACGCCCTTCGGGCACTACCCTCAAGAAATCCTCGCGGGCTCTTTGGTCCGCGTTCCCAACTCCCCGAGAATCTCTCGAAACTCAAACAAACCCTTCTTCCCCGCCACCCACCGCGCCGCCTGCAAGGCCCCTCGCGCAAATCCTTCGCGGCCCCGCGCCGTATGCCGCAAAGTGATGGTATCGGCCAAAGAATCAAAGCCAATCTCGTGCGTCCCCGGATGCGCCCCCGCGCGGTTCGAACTAAGATCGATTGCGCGCGAGTACCCGCCCGCGCGCATCTCCTCCGCCAGCTTGCGCAAAGTGCCTGAAGGCGCATCCTTCTTTGCCGCGTGGTGAATCTCCCAGCCCCACGCAGCGTATTCCGGCTGCTGCTCGAACAGCGCGGCCGTGTAAGCCACCGCCTGCAGAAACAGATTGACGCCCACGGAAAAATTCGGCGCCCAAACAAGCCCGATCCCGCTTTCGATCACAGCCTTCCGCGTCGCGGGAAGGTGTTCGAGCCAGCCGGTAGTGCCCACCGCCGCGTTCACTCCGGCCGCCGCAAGCTGCTGAATATTTCGCGCGGCAACATGCGGCGTAGAAAATTCCATCGCCACGTCAGCACCGCACAGCGCCTCACGCGTCAATCCATCGCCTCCCGGATTATTCTTGCTGTCGAATTTCGCACACACGTCGAAACCATATTCAGGCGCCAGCTGCCCGATCAAGCGCCCCATCTTCCCGTACCCGACAATCGCCAGCCCCAAACTCACCGTTTCTCCCTCATAAACCACCCCTACGTTTTTTCCGTGTCTCCGCGCCTCCGTGGCTAATCCTTAGCTTTCCTGCCGGCTCAATAACTGCGTCACCATGCGCGCGTAAATTTCGACGGCCTCCGACAACTCTTTCTTTGCGATGCGCTCTTCCGCCGTGTGCGCCACATGAATGCTGCCGGGCCCAATGAGAAACGCTTGGCCCCAGGCCCCGTTCAACGCCGGAATGTCGGTTGTAAACGCAACCGTGGTGGTCGGCAAGCCGTCGAAACCCGTCAACCGGATCGCGGGTGTGTGCAAAACCTCGCGGGCCATGGCGCGACCCGCCACTACAGCCACTACCGCTTCGCGCAGCGTTGCGGGATCGCCGACGGTGCGAAACATGATCTCCGCCCGGGCCTCGTCCGCGACAACGTTGGGCGCTCGCCCGCCGGAAATCGTGCCGACGTTCAGCGTGCTGGGACCGAGCAATTCGTCCTGCGGCAAAGGGATTCGCCGGAGGTCCTGCAGCACATCGAGCAGCGCGTGAATCGCGGAATGCCCCAGCTCGGGATAGGCCGAATGGGCGAGCTTGCCTCGCGCGGTGACTTCGAATCGCAGCGCCCCTTTTGACCCCAGCGCAATGCGATTGTCGGTAGGCTCGCCGTTGATCAGAAACCGCGAGCCGCGCGGCGTTGCCGCCGCAGCTTTCGCACCGGCGGAGTTACGCTCCTCGCCCACAACAAACAACAACCCGAAATTCCGCGTCCCGGCAGCCAGTAATTTCTCGGCCGCCGCGGTCATCGCCGCAATGATGCCTTTCGCGTCGCACGACCCGCGACCCCACAAAAAGTGTTCGTCTTCGTTCGAGCCAAAAAACGGCGGCACGGTGTCCATGTGCGTCGACAGCGTCACGACCGGCTCGCCCCAGCCGGCGAAAATATTGTCGCGCTGCGGCGCGACCGCAATACGCTCCAGCCGTCCGTCGTAGCGCGACACGAGCGCGGACAGATGCGTGAACAGGAAGTCGCCAACGGGTCCCTCGTTGTTGGTCACCGACTCGATGTCCACCAGCGCGCGCGTGAGCTCAAAAACATTCATAGACGCAAAATTTCCGCCCGGTTCGAGATTTTGTGGGAAGAAGCGAAAAGAAAGGAAGGAACCGCGAGGAAACGACTCGGGCTGCCGCCTCTCGATAGCGCTTCATCCAAAGTACCGGATGACAGTGGGCAGGCCTTGGACCTGACCCCCAACCGCTGCGGTTTCAACTACCGCAACGATTTCGGCGGACAACCTGTGGCTGGCAATCGATCCGGCCGGTTACACGGCCTGTCGACCACCAGCGGCCCCTTTCACCCAAGCTTCCGAAGCTGATCGGAACAACAAGCCCGGCTACTCATGGCCTCCGCACCTCTACCAAGAACAATGTGAGTCTAGTGGACGACGCAATCCGTGTCAATTCTCAATTGGCACAGGATTGGTGGCGGCCGGCGGGGGCTTTGTGCTGGCAGGCTATAGCTCGAGGGGCCGGAGCGGCACACCCTGCGTGGCAACAATGAGTTCGCCGGTGAAAGCGGATTCGGCGGGACGCCGGCGCAGCGCTTCTTCAGCGGAAATCCGCGCCACGTCGGGATTGTTATTCTCGAGCGAAAGGTGCGCGAGCACTAGATAGCGCGCGCGCGCGTCGAAGCCATCGGGATCGCACAAATATTCGCTGACCGCGTGGTTCGACAGGTGCCCGGTGCGGCTAAGCACGCGCTGCTTGACGACCCACGGGTAAGGGCCGACCTTGAGCATGTCGAGATCGTGATTGGATTCCAACATCAAGCAATCGGCGTCGCGCAGATGAACTTTCACCAGCTCCGGCATGTAGCCGAGATCGGTAACCAGCGCCATCTTCACGCCGCTGGTGCGAAAGGTGAACCCAATCGGGTCGGCAGCATCATGTGGAATCGCAAACGCGTGCACTTCGATGTCGCCTACACAGAATCTCTGCCCCGCATGAATTGTCTCGACGCCCCGCAATCGCTTGCCCAGCCGGTCCGGCAGAGCGCGGTGGAGCGCGTCCATGGTCGGCTCGGTAACATACAGCGGCGCCTTCCACATGCCCAGCATCTGCGGCAATCCGTTGCAATGATCGCTATGTTCGTGGGTAATCAGGATTCCGTCGAGGTGGTCAACTTCTTTCTCGACGGCCGCCAGCCGCGCCAGCGTTTCGCGTTTGCCGAGTCCGGCGTCAATCAGGAGGCGGGTATGCGCTGTCTCGAGTAAGGTGATATTCCCCGAGCTGCCCGACGCCAGAATGGAGACACGCAAGCCGATCGCTTCCCCCTCAGTGAGGCAGCACGGTGCAGCAATAACGCGCAACCGAATTTCCTGCATCATGGCAGAGCGGCAACGGAGCGTCAATGCAGAAGATGAAAAGTTGTCGAGATTTGCGCTAGCAGGCGAGCCGGGAGCGGTCGAGGGTGAAGCCGTTCAGGGGGCCGAGAGCGGTGACAGCGATTTGTTCGGAGCGGAAGAATTCGCGCGCGACGGCCTGGATTTCTTCGCGGGTCACGGCTTCGATTCCCGCCAGAATTTCGTCCAGCGAATAGAACCGCCGGAAATAGAGTTCCTGGCGCGCCAGGTTCGACATCCGGGCGCTGGTGGACTCGAGCGAAAGCATCAGCGAACCCTTCAGGTGATTCTTGGCGCGCAGCAGTTCTTCCTCGGTGACCAGTGATTCTTTCAGCTCGCGGAATTCCTTGACCACCAGGTCGATCACGTGCCCCACGGTCTCCTTCGCGGTCCCGGCGTAAACGGTCATCATCCCCGCATCGGAATACGGCGTCAGCTCGCTGAACACCGCGTACGCCAAGCCCTGTTTCTCGCGAACGTTCTGGAACAGCCGAGAAGACATCCCGCCACCCAGCAGATTGTTCATGACCGCAACCGCAAAGCGCCGCTCATCCGCCAGCGGCACCGACGGCACGCCGATGCACACATGGACCTGCTCGAGATCGCGCTTCGATTCGATATGAATGGGCGCGTGCGTCGAAGGCGCGTCGTGCTCGTCCGGCTCGCTGCTGGGCTGCAAGCTGCCGAATTCCCGCTCCACCAGTTGCAGCACTTGCTCGTGCTTGACGTTCCCCGCCGCGGAAAGCACCAGCCGGTCCGGCGCAAACCAGTGCTGGAACCTCTGCCGCAACGCGTCGCGATTGAATTTCTTCACCGTCTCCGGAGTGCCCAGAATAGGCCGGCCCAGCGGGTGTTCCGGCCAAAAACCGCGCGTGAAAATTTCGTGCAGCAGATATTCCGGGTTGTCCAGGTCCATCTTGATTTCTTCAAGGACAACTTGCCGCTCTTTCTTGACGTCTTCGGAATCAAACCTGGGCCGCAGGACCAGATCGGCAATCACGTCAAAGGCGATGGGCATATGCTCGTCGAGCACTTTGGCGTTGAAGCAGATTTGCTCTTTGGAGGTAAACGCGTCGAGCATCCCGCCGACCGAGTCCATCTCGCGCGCAATGGCTTCTGCGGAGCGCCGCTCGGTGCCCTTGAACACCATGTGCTCCATGAAATGCGCCAGGCCATTCTCTTCCTGCGCTTCACGGCGCGAGCCGTTGCGGATCCACACGCCGACCGAAACCGAGCGCACGTGCGACATCGTCTCGGTCAACACCACCAGGCCGTTCGGCAGAACACGTTTCTGAATGTCGCGCGCTTCGGTCGCCACCGTACAATTGTGACACAGCCCGGGGGAAAGATGAAATGGAAGCAAAAATGACGTTAACCGCTTGACAAGACGGCTACTTGCGGACTTGGCGCGATGCTAGATCAGCTTCTCTTCGGGGTGGAGCCTGCCGTATTCGCTGGTGTAATGCAGCGGAACGTCGGCGTAGGTGCCCTTCTCGCGCTGGTAGACTTCGCAGGTGTCGAACGGTTTGGAATAGACGTGAATGCTGACCGCGCGCTGGTTGAACTCAGGCAGATTCAGAACCTGGTGCACCGGTTCAAGCGGGTTGACGTAGACCGGATGCGCGCCGTCCATGTCGTAGATATCGGTCGGCATAATGTGACACGTGCCAAGAGCAGCGTCGCGTTCGTTGACACGGAAATTCTGCACCCGCAGCCGCCCGATGGGCGCGGACATCCAGCAATTCTGGTCGCGATGATTGTGCACCCGGCTGGATTGGCCAATCTCCCAGCAGATGGTCATGCACTCGAAAACATCGTTCTTGAAAATCAGATTGCGCGTGTAGTTGCCCTTGGAGAAGAACAGGTATTTGTCGAGGGTTTCGGGGCGAACGGCGTGAGACAGGATGTAGCCCTGCACGTTCTGCAGCGTGAACTCACGCTCTCGAATGGCCGCGAGGCCTTTCACCCAGTCGGCGATGGCTATCGTTTCCGTGGTCGCTTGCTTCTGCATGAAGCACCTCCGAAGGGCAATCTGGAAATTAAGGGGATTGCCAAGGAAGTATAGCGCGCTTTCGAGCAGAGCAGAGGAGCTTCCAGGACCTAACCTGAGACAACAAACACCGCCACCGCAAAGGGTCCCGGCTCTGCCCGCGTGCTATTATTGAAGCCTGGCGCGACTTTCTGGCGCCAGAAAGTCTCATGGCTGTCGAACTCCTAGGCAAATCGAAGGACGAACTGAGCGCACTGTGCGTGGAACTGGGCGAGCCTGCGTATCGCGGCGGGCAACTTTATCACGCGCTATACGTAGAACGAATCTTCGACCTTGCGCGCATGTCAACTTTGCCCGCGGCTTTGCGCGAGCGTTTGGCGAACCACGCGCGGATCACTTTGCCGATGGTGCGGCAGCGGTATGTCTCGCAGGACGGATCGGTGCGCTATTTATTGTCGTTGCCGGGCTCCGAATCCCCGAAGACCACGGAATCAGCCACCGAGGGCCCAGAGTCCGCAGAGAAAGCCCGGCCGGTGCGGCCGGCGTCGGTCGAAGCCGTCTTCATGCCCGGCGAGGGCCGCCAAACGATCTGCATCTCGACCCAGGCGGGTTGCGCGGTCGACTGCCAGTTTTGCCTCACAGCGCAGCTCGGGCTGATTCGCAATCTGACGCCGGGCGAGATTGTGGCTCAGGTGCTGCTGCCCCTCGAGGACCACAAAGCGGCGCTCGCGGCGAACACCAACATCGTGCTGATGGGACAAGGCGAGCCGCTGCTAAACTTCGATTCCGTGATGGCCGCGCTGCGAATTCTCCTCGACCCCAAAGGGGTCGGGATTTCACCCAAACACGCCACGCTCTCTACCAGCGGCATCGTGCCGGGAATCGAGCGCCTGGGGAAAGAACAAGTCCGCCCACACCTGGCCGTTTCCCTGAACGCATCGAACGACCAGCAGCGCAACGCGCTGATGCCCATCAATCGTAAGTATCCACTGGCCACGCTGATGAAGGCCTGCCAGGAATATCCTCTGCGTTCCTGGGAATACTTGATGTTCGAGTACGTGATGCTCGGCGGCGTGAATGATTCCCTGGCCGACGCGCGCCGCGTCGTGAAACTCCTCGCGCCCCTAAAGGCCGCGAAAGTAAACCTCATTCCATGGAATCCGGGCCAGCTTCCTTATCACGAGTCCTCGGTCGGGGACATCGACCTGTTCCAAAAGCTGCTGATCGAACGCGGCATACCGACCTTCGTGCGCCACTCGCGCGGCCGCGACGTCATGGCCGCCTGCGGCCAACTGGCCCTGAACGAAATCGCCGGTTCGCCCCTCGCCATTTTCCAGCCCTGCCCCTGACGTCACACGGCAACGCCGATGCCTCGGCGACCTACAGCTGATCCATCGTCGGGATCCACTTTAGCGTCGAAGTATTTCAAGACCGCCGGTTTTCAACCGCTCACCTACTCCTCCGCTTCTACGTATATGGTGCAACTGTTTTTGACGGGTTCTTGGTGACACTTTTTGACCTGTTGCTGAATCAAGTTGTGGGACGGGCACCATGGCGCTCTATTCCGTATTCTGTATTTCCGCGAGAAGAGTTTCGATCAGGGCTGCCACTTCGCGCTGCCTCAGGACACGGGTTTCACGCGAATCGTCGCCATCCCCGAGCTCGAATTTCGCAACGGCCACGGGTCCGTCCTTTCGGTGGCCTTCTAGACTGTCTTCTGAAGAAAACCGTTTTCGGAGGATCACAAGCGAGTCAAATAGTACCTGTTTGTGCTTTCCCATTGTTTGTTCGCGGAAGAGTCTTGCGACGACTTTTCGATCCATCGATGTGTACTGGAGACAATAGACGAGATCGTGAGCATCCTTGCGTTCCTGCCGGTCGTTGTATGCGATTGCCTTGAGACAGGTGAAACTGACGATGTTGGCGTGCTTGATGGTCTCGACGGCTATCCCGTTTTCATGGAGAAGTTCTGCTCGAATTTCTACTCTGTCGTATAGATCGAAAACAATTGAAGAATGGGGGATATTTAAGGCTGAGATTTGACCTTCTTGGGGGATCGCATGCGCATGGCCACCTTGGGCGGACTGAAAGTCTGCCAGCAATTCGAGGATGATAGTGACTCCCTTGTCTAAACGGATCTTCCATCTCCAGTTAACTTTTTTTCCTTCGCTATTTTCAGCGCGCTCAAACCCGATCTTTTTGAGATTGTCCTCAAGCGTTCTGTATGCTTCCGTATCATCAAGAACGACAAGATCGACAACAACATCGATGTCGAGTGTGCCGGCGTGTTGAGGCACTACCGGAGGTCGTTCGGGCACAAGATAACGCGGTGTCAAACCGCCAACTAGGACAAGAGATTCTCTGTGTGGTTAAAGATTGCGCAATAGAGTAACGAGAACACGTTCACAGTCGTGCGTTACCTGTTCACTATAGCCTTCCAAGTTCTGTGGCTTTGACACTAGAAACGAATCCTTTCCCGGCGAAGATGCTCTGCCATCTCCTTGGCTCGCCCGTCTCCTTGCGCGAGATCAAGGTAGACTACGATGGGGCTTGCGAGCCAGATGCCTCGTTGTTCCTCTCGAAACAGGAACTCCCCGTACGATTTCGGTTCAAGCAATACGAGGTTACTGCCCTCATTGACCTCGCTAGCGTTTAACTCAGAAGCAAATTCCGAGATGGATTGATTGAGTGCGTACCGGCAGCGAACCTGTGAGATAGAAGAGAGAAATGGGGCGTAGATTTGAGCGGCCCACTCCCCTGTTATGGCATACATTCCCCCGCGCGCATTTCCGATTTGACCGATACGGTTCATCAGCTCTTCGGCTTTCATAGAAGGAACAAAGAAGCGTTTTGCGGGTGGCTTTGGTAAAGCGGCCACGTGCTTGGACCATGCATCCAGAAGGCTGTTGGGTTCCTGCAGCTGACGTTCTTTATGAGGGCCACTCCCGCGAGAGGAGACCCACTCTCGCTTCTCCAGTTCGACTAGAACTTGTGAGACTGTGCTTGCTGATACAAATGCTTTTTCCGAAAGTTCCCTCACTGTTTGCCAAGATCCAGGCTGTTGCAGTAGAGCGTGCAACACTTGAGAGCGTCGTCCGGAGAACAGAGTTCTGCTGGTTTGCAGCGCTCTTTTGGATGGAGGCTTTTCAAGCAAAATGTATAGATTGGGATTGGCAAGATGAAGGCTGCCACCCTCTTCGAAATAACCGACGTTCTCAGAACGTAGAAAACTTTTGGTCCCATCAGAGAGAGATCTTGACGCAATCACTGGTAACGCCTGTTCAACGCCTTCCGACGCGCTGAAGGCTTTTTGCAGACTCCGAAGTTGCCATATCAATTCGCGAGCATCACGGGGGAAGACGCTGCTTTTCGCTTCGATGAGAAGAGTTACCGGTTTCTCGTTTACTTCAATTTGAACGATCGCATCCGCTTCCACCGGAGGGGTGCTCGTGCGATATCGCACGTTTTCGCGGACATTCAAGATCGCGATTGTCGGCAAGCTCTTCAATGCCTCTACAAAGGCAGAGACCAGCTGCCTTTCGAGATTTTGACTCCATATTTTGTCCATATTCTCTGCGCAGTAAATATTCGAGATTCCTTAAATATACACCAAACCGGGCTTATTTACTGCGCAGAATAAATGCGTCGATAGCTAACGATGCCCTTTTCATGTACGAAGCGCTTTAGTTTCAATAGTTTATAGCTCATCCTTCCATGCCGTACTGTGAACTGTGAACCCCACCAGCGACTCTGCTTCTATCCAGCCCGCAATTCCGCGGACACCCGCTCGAATAGGTGCTCTTGTGTGTCCACAAACCGCTGCCAATCGCGCACGTGTCGCGGGTCGGAGAGAGGAGTTTAGAAATTCCGTCAACGGGCCCACCCATGGCCCGTCGTTCCCTTACGAGCGGATGCCGACAACCCCCATCAACCGGCCGCTCGCCGGCCCTTCCTTTCGATAACTAAAGAGACGATCGACATCACACGAGGTACAGAGTGCGGTGACAAAAATGTTCTCCGCGGGAATTCCCGCTTCGAGGAGCTGCAAGCGGTTCGCTTTCTTCAAATCAAGCAGCACCTTGTTCGGGGGCGGCTGGTGACCTGGAGGCATCATGTTCAGCCATTGCAGCGGATTCGGCTCGTCCCCGGTACGTAGTTCGTCGAAAAACTCCGAGGCATTCGCAAATTTTGCAGCGAAAGCAGACGCGACCTCGGTGCCAACTTCGTAGCAGCACCCTCCAATGGTTGGACCGATTGCAGCGAGCAGGTCTTGCGGTCGGCAGCCGAATTCCATCTGCATCTGACCAATGGTCTTGGTGACGATGCGCTGCAAGGTGCCGCGCCATCCGGCATGAATGGCGGCAACGACGCGCTTGTCCGGGTCGACCACCAGCACCGGCGCGCAGTCGGCGGTGCGCACGCCCAGCAGCAGACCGGCACGATTCGTGGCCAAGGCGTCACCTTTGCACTGCTTTGCCGGCACGGCTTCGAACAAACGCACCACGTCGGAATGAATCTGATGCAAGCAGACCAGTGTTAGATCGGGGGCGGCCAGCGCCGCCTGGAAACGACGTTTGTTCTCTTCCACATGTTCGCGCGTATCCCATTCGACGGCGCCAAGGTTCAGCACTTTTTCGCCACTGGAATCGCTGGCGCCGCCCGGGCGCGTGCTGAAGCCGTGCACAAGCCAGGGAATTTTGGACAAAGCCGGGACTTGAAGGACGCGAACGCCGCGCAGCACGCGTTCGGTCCACAGCTTCTCGGCCGCGCGCGTCTTCGTCTGTTTGCGGTTGCGGCGCTTGCTGGGCGATGTTTTCGCGATGGCCACGGCCTTATCAGTATAATCGCAGTTTGCGAGACCGGAGTTGCGGGGTCAGGGAGGCGCGAAGCTGCCCGCAGCGCGCAGATTGTGCCGCGGGCATGGTATTCGGGAATGGGAATATCCTTGGGGGAGACTCGGCGGGTGCAGCCATGGATCGACTGTCTTCCAACCAGTCGCTGGCGTCCCCAGGTTTGAGCAATGCGTGCGCGTCATCTCCGAGAGTGCGGAGATGCAGGTTCCGTGCGCCCCCAGTCCATTGGTCTCCGAATAAGCAGGCGTCAGTGCGGGAGGAAACTTGATCGTCGGATTGGGCGTGGACATTGCGGAAGTGGCCCGGCTAAGGGGGGCGATCGAGCGGCATGGCGAAACCTTCTTGCGCCGCGTCTACACGCTGAATGAGCGCGAATACTGCGAACGCTTCAAGAACAAGTATGAACGGTACGCCGGACGTTTCGCAGCCAAAGAAGCGGCCATGAAGGCGCTAGGCACGGGCTGGAGCCGCGGCGTGCGCTGGGCGGACGTGGAAGTGGTGCGCGAAAAGGGCGGCCGGCCCACCATCAAGCTTGCGGGTGAGGCTGGAAACGTGGCGAAACGAATGGGCGTGAAGAACATCGCGCTGAGCATCACGCACACGGCGGACCAGGCATTCGCGCAAGTCATTTTTGAGGGTTGACGTTATGAACGAATTTCCCGGGTTCATGCGAAACGCGGCGAACCGCATTGCCACCAGCAGCGAGGCAACTCCCAGCGTCGAGGGCTACGTTTTCGACGGCGCCGACGGCAGCCAGATGGCGTTTTGGACCTGCCGGCAGACGGCCCCGTCCGCTCCACACACCCATGACTACGACGAATACATGCTCGTCGTCGAAGGCTGCTACACGCTGACGATCGACGGCCAGCGAATCGCACTGCACGCCGGGCAGGAATATCTTATTCCTCGCGGCAGGGAGCACAGCGGTGAGGTCCTGGCGGGAACCCGAACGATCCATGCCTTTGGCGGCCATCGCGCAAGCCGCATCCCGCGATGACGTGGTAGCGCGGGGCTCCAGCCGAAACCTGGCGCTATGGCCTTCACTTCCCGGGAAGTCACTTCACCACTAAAAAGGAGCCGAGCGCGAGCGCGTCGATGCCGGAGCAGAAGAAGCTGCGGACGGCTTCGCGAGGGTCGGAGACCAGTGGTTCGCCGAACAGGTTGAAGGACGTATTGACAAGGACTGGGGCAGGGGCGGTTTCCCCGAATTTGTGGAGCAGGCGCCAAAACCCGGGATTGGAGTCCTTGTCGACCGTGTGGACGCGGACTTCGCGGCCGTTGAAGGCGAATTGCTCCAAACCCGGAACCTGATTCTTCAGCGTGCCGAGCGAGGCCATGAAGCGGCAGTTGGGCGAGCAGTCGAAGAATTCCGCGGCACGCTCGGCGGGAACCGAGAGCGCAAACGGGTGAAAATCGGCGCGGTGCTTGATGTATTGATTTACGTTGTCGATCACGTATTCGGAAAAGGGCGAAGCCAGGATGCTGCGGTTGCCGAGAGCGCGGTGTCCGAATTCGGTGCGGCCCTGGCACCAGGCAACGATTTTGTCGCGTTGCAAGAGCTTGACGCTTTCGGAGATCAGTTGCTCTTCGCCGGACAAGTACTTGTAGATGATCTTGCAGTTGTCGAGCACGGCTTTGATTTCCTGCGAGCCGAGTCCAGGGCCAAGAGCGAGGGTGGTCATCGGGGCGCGGCCGGCTTTTCCGCTGAGCTTCTTGCGTGCGAGAAAAGCGGCACCCAGAGCGGTGCCGGCGTTGCCTGCCACGGGTTGCACGTGGACGTGATCGAAGGTGCTGCGCGTCTCCAGGGCGCGGACCAGCAGAACATTCAGAAAAACGCCGCCCGCGATGCATAGCGAGTCGGTTCCGGTTTGCGCCTGGAAGTGGTGCGCGATTTCGAGGACGGTTTCTTCCAGAAACAGTTGAGCGCTGCGCGCCAGCGCCGCGCAAATGGCGGGATCTTCGCGGAACTTGTCCTTGTGGATTTTCAGCTCCCGATAAAACTGCGGGGAGAACGTGCCGCGCTCGTCGGGGCCGGCAGCGAAGTAGCGGCTGTCGAGGACCGGCAAGCCGTGGGCGTCGTTGCGAAACAGTTTGCGAAACACGGGGAGATATTCGGGCTGGCCCTGGCGGCCGAGCCATTGCACCTTGTGCTCGTCGTAGTGAGGGCGGAGACCGAGCAGCGCGGTGATACGCGAGTAAAACCAGCCCAAGCAATCGGGAAACTGCATGGTGCGCAGCGGGCGGATTTCGTCCTTTTCGCCCAGCGAAATCTGGCCGCAACGCGAGGCTGCGCCGCCGTCGAGCGTGAGGACCAGAGCGCGATCAAACTCGGAGGTATAGAACGTACTCGCCGCGTGGCACAGGTGATGTTCAAATTGCTGCAGCTTGACGTCGCGGTCCAGATGTTGGCGAAGCTGCGGAATCGACGTGGACTTGCGGAGATCGCGAGCGGAACGGCGCTTGCGATTGGCGGAAAATTTCGACCCCAAGCCGGATTCGCGCAGCCGGGCTTGCTGTGGCAGATCCGCTAGCGCGGCCACTGTCAGGTCGGATGGCTTGGCGCCGTGTTGCTCCAGAACTCGCATGATCGCGCGGCTGGGAACCGTGCCCGCCCCGAGCGAACGATTCAGTTTTTCTTCCTCGATGGCGCCTAGAATCGACTTTTCATCGAGGAGGGCGACGGCGGAATCCTGGTCGAGGCTGGCGATCCCAAGAACGAGCATAGAGAAAGCTTCTCACCCCCGAGGCGCGTGCAGAACGGCAAAAACGTTGGAAGTTTCCGGTTGTGCATCGAGGTGGCCAGCACCAGCGGAAATCACGCGGGCTTGCATCATCTGATTCGGCGGCCAGTCTCCGGATACGCGAACCTGCAGATAATTGCTGGAGATGGCCGGCGTCCAGCTTGTTTCCGCCGGGGCCCGCGACGCGTGGCGCAGCGTAAGGATCTCAAGCGACCGGTCCGTTTGCGTGCGAAGGAACGCGGCGGCTTTGTTTTCGCCGAGCGCGCGAAGTTCGCGGGCGCGACGGTGAATTACGGCGGCGGGAACTTGGTTGGAAAAAGCCTCGGCGCGGGTGCCGGGACGTTTTGAGAAGGAAAAAACGTGGAGATAGGTAAACGGCAGGCGATCGATGAAAGCCTTGGTGGTTGCGTGATCCTGTTCGGTCTCGCCGGGAAAGCCGGCGATGACGTCGGCGCCGATGGCGGCGTGCGGAAGATGCTCGCAGATGAGCTCGACGCGGCGGGCGTAATGTTCGGCGCGATACCAACGGCGCATGCCGGCGAGGATACGGTCGGAGCCGGATTGCAAGGGCATGTGAAAGTGCTGCGCGATGCGCGCAGTGGAGGCGAACAGCGCGATCAGGTCCTGCGTGACGTCGAGCGGTTCGATGGAGCTGATGCGCAGACGCGCAATCGCAGTTTCATCCAAAATCCGGCGGAGGAGATCCTCGAATTCGACGCGCGGCGAAAGGTCGCGCCCGTAGGTGCCAAGGTTGATTCCGCTGAGCACGATTTCGCGGTAGCCCGATTCGCTAAGCCGGCAGATTTCCTGGATGACTTCGCGCGGCGGAAGGCTGCGGCTGTTTCCCCGGACGAACGGAATGACGCAGTAGGAGCAACGGCTGTTGCACCCGTCCTGGATTTTCAGTGTGGGGCGAGTGTGACTTCCCTCTCCGCCCAGGATCGGAGCGGCAAGAAATGTGGTCTGCGCGAGGATGTCGCCGGTCAGGATTTTCGCTGGCGCGCGATCAAGAGAGAGATCGCCGTGAGCAAAAGCCGGATCGGCGCTCCCGGCTTGTGGCCCGGAGCCGAAAAGTTTTTCAGCGGCGACGAAGGCGCCAGTTTCTGTCGAAGCTGAGGACGTGCGCCGCGTCCCCGCGATGAGATCAGGAATTTGCGGCTTGTGCGAATTGCCGACGACCCAGGAGATCCCGGGTAGCGCGGCCAGTTGTTCCGGCGCGCGTTGCGCGTAGCAGCCGGTGACGATGACTTTGGCGGCGGGATTGCGGGCATGGATCGTGCGGATGGCGTCGCGAGCCTGAGCATCCGCGGCGGCGGTCACCGTGCACGTATTTACGATCACCACGTCCGCGGCAGCGGAGTCGGTTGCGGCGAAGCAGCCGCGATCGAGCAATTGGCGCTCGAGCGCGGCGCCGTCGGCTTGGGTCGCGCGGCAGCCGAATTGTTGGATGTAAAAGGTCGTCATTTGCGCAGTAGGGAAAACCGGGACCTCACTACAGACATCACCGGATGTACAGAGCGGACCACGGGCCCGAATCGAGGGACCATCCCAAATCCGCCGCACGTTGTTTGGTCCCATGCTTATGATAGCTGCTTCGGAAATCGGCGCAAAGCCGGCAACCAGAAAAGCCTGGACGCCGGCACCTTTACTCGGCAAAGCGTGGCCGTTACAATCGCCGCTGCCCATGGCTCGCCAACGATATAGCCCTTCCGCCCTGATTGATCCGAAAGTTTCGATCGTGATTCCGGTTTACAACGAGAAGAGCACCATCGATGAAATCCTTCGGCGCGTGCTGGACACCGAGCCACGTAAAGAAGTGATCGTCGTCGACGACTGCTCAACCGACGGAACCAAGCAAATTTTGAAGAGCATGGCGGCGCGGCAGGCCAAAGGCGAGGAGACCGCACCGGCCCAGGACGGGGCCGATCCGATTGCGTTGCGCGACCTGCGGTTTTTCTTTCAGGCGCAGAATCAAGGCAAGGGCGCGGCTTTGCGGCGCGGGTTCGCACAGGTCAGCGGCGACATTGTGCTGGTGCAGGATGCCGACCTCGAATACGACCCGCGCGACTATCCCAAGTTGCTGGAACCCATCCTGGATGGACGGGCAGACGTGGTGTATGGATCGAGGTTTCTGGGCGGGCCGCAGCGGGTACATTACTTCTGGCACTACGTTGCCAACAAGGTCCTGACACTGCTTTCCGACATTTTTACCAACTTGAAGCTGACGGACATGGAGACTTGCTACAAGGTCTTTCGCAAGGAGGTTCTTCAGGGAATTCAGCTGCAGTCGGACCGGTTCGGATTCGAGCCGGAGATCACCGCGAAGATCGCCAAGCACAATTGGCGGATTTACGAGGTGCCGATCTCCTACGCCGGGCGCACCTATGAAGAGGGGAAAAAAATCACCTGGAAAGACGGGGTGAAGGCGCTCTGGTACATCGTGCGATTTACGTTTTCAGATTGAGATCTGGGCGATGGCGGGCCGCGCAGTTTAATGCCGTTTGCCTGCCTTGCAACACCACCTGTCATTCCTGAATAGTCGCAAACGTTAGGGCGAGCTACACCGCCGATGGAGGGCGAACTCTAAACGGTACTCCATTGCTACCATGAAGACCTGATTGCGCCTGGTGCGGCGCCTGTGTACGTTATCGCCCATACTCTAGGTGCTCTCCAGCTCCTTGGCTGTCACCCAATGAGGTGACAGATGTCAAAATGGATTCTCATTTGTCCGAAATGCAAAACCGAATTTGAACATTCGCAGATTAGCGATGTCGGAATGTCGTTTCTGATGATTCCGGTGAAGCCCGAATTTGCGGCCACGGGAAACGACTGTGTCTGCCCTAATTGCGGCTATAGTGCGATCTATTTTCGCACGGACTTGTTGTATCGGGCTTGAGCGCGGTCATTCTAGACAATTTGTCAAATCCCTCAATTCGTTCGCGAAGGGCAGGAAACAAGAATGACAAGAATGACTACGTCGAGCCGTTGCCAGGGAGGTGAATCAATTGGTCTTAAATCGGTAGTGCAACCCGAATCGCACCTGGAACGGTTCAGTGGGGTGGTAGACGTTTGTGAATGCCGGCTCGGCGGTTGGCGTGATTCGCGAGATGTAGGCGTAAGTGATGTCGTCAGCGCGGCGGTTCAGCAAGTTCAAGAAATCGGCCGAAATGCTCCATCGCTTGTTAAATTGATAACCGAGCCCCATATTGAGCAATAACGTAGACGCCGAGCGATTGATTCCGTCGGACGTCAAATCGCGCGGGCCAAAGTAGCGCCAGCGGATAGTCGAGGTAAAGCCTTTGTAATCGTGCAGTGTGATGCCCGATGCAATCACCACCCTAACCGCTTCGGGAACAAGTTTGCCGCCCGGACCTGGCACCGGATACTGGCCACCGCCCGCGTTGGTGTACGCCGCATCATGGGGATCTAGTTGAGTAAATAGGGCGCGGGAGTCCGCCATGTCCAAATCAAAAACCAAATGTTCGGTTGGCGTGAAGTAGTTCGCCCATTCGACGCCATAGCGGTTGCTGGGCGATGCCGAAGCGACCGTGGCTCCGGTGTCGCCATCCTGCTGGAGTTCGGAATTGCTGTGCAGATACCAGAGCGAAAGGGTGCTTTGCAGATGTGGGATGGCCGAGGTGCGCACGCCGAATTCCCCGCCTTTGGTTTGGACTAGGGGAGAAATTGGGGTGCTGGACGTTGGAAAAGGATTGTCCGGCGAAATCGGTTCAACCCTTTGCGTTGCGCCGCGCGCGTCGTTGCTGTGAAAACTGAATCCACCCTGTACATAGAACTCCGTCTTGGACCACGGGCCGAAAATCAAACTCGCTTTTGGGCTAGGCAGGAACTTGCTGGTGGTGCCGGAATTGAGTGCCGCAAAGTTGATTACCGGAGCCCCCGGCAATTCGGTGGCGACATAAGGGGGAGTCAAGCTGGTGACGTTATATATTGCGTCGTCGCCGCGCAGGGCCAGGACCCAGCGGAATTTGTCCGTCCACTGGATTTTATTTTCCGCATAAAAACCGATCATGGTGTCAGCAAATTTGTTCAAATCCGTGTCCACGGGCAAGATTGCCGTCAGGTTCGGATCGGCAACGCACCCAGGGATCGGTTCGTCATTGCAGGCGTTGGTATCATTCTTGTCCGTGCGCACACGATCTTCGGTCCGGTAAAGGCCGTTGTGGACCCAATCGTTGCGCACCTGCAGGCCGAACGTATTTTCCACCTTGCGGCCGAACCAATGGCTGAAAATCGAGTGGCGTCCGTCCAGACCAGCCACCCAGCGCCGGTCCTGCTGTTCGAACTGATCGCCCTTGTCGGGGTCATCCAGGTAGTACGTGAAATCGGAGAACAAATTGAGATCGTAATAAAACCCGTAAGCTGTAATTTTTGTTTCGGAATTTGCGTCCTGGCGATGCCATTCTCCTTGCAAGCTGTAACGCTGTGACTCGCCACCGTCGGTCGGGTTCAGTGCGCCGAAGTAACCAACGAGGGGGATGGCGTCAACGGGGATTTGGTCGCTGGAGTGCCATGTTCCACGGTAAGCGCGGGCGGTGATGCTGAAACCATTGGCGTCATCGCCCTGGCTATAGGTTACAAAGCCGTTAAATTTGTAATAGTTGTCTGGATGTACCCATGGGCCGTCTTCGTGATATGCCTCTGCGCCGTACAGCAAACTGCCCGGGCCGAGCTTTTGCGATACGCCGAAAACGACCCGCCCGAAGCCATACATGCCGCCTTCGACCGTGAAAAAGTTCTCGGGCAGCGTCTTGAAAAACACCACATGGGCCGATCCAGCCGAGCCAAAGTTGCCGACATCGGCGTAATAAGGACCTTTCTCGTAATCCACCCGCTCCACAAACTCCGGGATTACGGTGTTCATGTCCGAGTACCCCTCGCCATGCGCGTGCGACGGCAGGTTAAGCGGCATATCGTCAAGGAAAATGGCGAAATCGGTGCCGTGGTCGAGATTGAAGCCGCGAAGAAAATATTGGTTCGCCTTTCCGCCGCCGGCGTGTTGAGTGATGATGAGTCCGGGAAGCGCCTCCAAAATTTCTCCCGAACGAAGAATCGGTCGATCTTGGATTTCCGTTGAACCCACCGTTCCCTGGGTGGCGGAATTAGCAATTCCGACCAGGTCATCCTGCCGGCCCTGCACGTTTACGGTGGTGCTCACCGAGCCGAGCGCTAGAGAAATGCGCAGCGGGGCCGGCGCCTCCGTGGTCCCTATGGTGACGGGGATTTCTTTGGTTTCGAAACCGGGATTAGACACCACGAGTCGATAATTACCTGCCGGGAGTCCAGAAACCATGAAGGAGCCGTTCGCGTCCGACTGTGTCGTTATTTGTGCACTACCCGTCGCGCCTCGAACCTGCACAGTAGCCCCGGCAATCACCGCGCCAGACGTGTCAACGACAGTTCCTGATAGCTGAGCGACTCCTTGGGCAAATAGAAAGCTGGGAACGAGAAGCCATAAGAACAACGCTGGAGTTCCGGTCGTCACGACGCCATATCTCGCGTCACCGTTACGACTCCGCGAATTCCTTCGCATGTTATGTTCTCCAGATTCGTGTTATTCCAATAGCACGTCTCTAACTTTTGTGTCACACCCTAACACAATTTGTGAGCTCCTGATGCCTATTCGAAAAGTTTTTCGGCTATATAGGGCCGCACCTGATCCTTGCTGCAGGGATTCCCCGTAGCGGAATCAATGGTGGGCGTGGGGATGGCGCGAAACAGTCTCCGGTGAACTCATGACCAGGCGCCCATGCTGCACGCCTTTTATGCTGATCAAGCGGTCCGCTAGCTTTTGGACATCTCTCGACTTGCCGCGGAGCACCACCACCTCGAGACAGTTTTTATGATCGAGATGCGCATGTAGGGTTGAAATGACGATCGCGTGAGACTCGTGCTGGAGATCGGTAAGCTTTTCCGGCAGTAGACGGGTGTGGTGATCGTAAATGAGGGTAACCGTGCCCACGACAAGCGCATTTCCGGAGACAACGACCGAGCCGATGAGCCGGTCGCGAATCAAATCTCGAAAGGCCTCGGAACGGTTCTCGTAGCCTTTGTCCGCAATGAACGAATCAAACTGGCGTAGCAGTTCCGAATCCAAAGAAACTCCAATACGACTGAGGGTTCCCATGAATGCCTCGCTGAGTGAGCACAACTCGCTACGAATGTAGCACGGTCAGAGAGGCGGAAACCGGCGGTCGCGATGCTTGCTCTTTATTGTGCAGTTTGTGGCTGTCGTAAGCGGCAAACCAAGCAGGGCAACGTCGCTCCAGGCCGAACAAGGACGTGTCGGCGTGTTCACGTCAGCCTCGCCGTGCTGCCTCGATGGCGGCGATGTCGATCTTCTTCATCGTCATCATCACCTCGAAGGCGCGCTTTGCCTCGCCGCCGCCAGCCGCAAGCGCATCGGTTAGCGCGCGCGGGGTGATCTGCCAGGACAGGCCCCAGCGGTCCTTGCACCAACCGCACTGGCTTTCCGTTCCGCCATTGCCGACGATCGCCTTCCAGTAACGGTCTGTCTCTTCCTGATTCTCCGTCGCGATCTGGAAGGAAAAGGCCTCGGTGTGCCTGAACGCCGGGCCGCCGTTGAGACCGAGACAGGGAATGCCCACGACGGTGAACTCTACGGTCAGCACATCGCCCTTCTTGCCGCCCGGATAGTCACCGGGAGCCTCGTGAACCGCGGTTACTTTACTGTCCGGAAAGGTGACCGCGTAGAAGCGCGCAGCCACATGCGCGTCTTTGTCGAACCAGAGGCAGATGGTGTTCTTTGGCTTCATGTTCCAGTGCTCCTTGTGCTCGATCAGGGCGAACGCCGCTGTCGTTGCCTCGGTCCGTATCAGAGACTACCCGGTGATCTGCTGCGGCCGACGTCTCAAATCGTTCGCGACCCCCAAACGTGGTCTTGCCCGGACAGGGGATTTCTGGGTCGGAAGAATCGGGTTTTGCGGCTACTCAGGACGACCGGCGACGCTCTTGACTGAGGAACTGTAGCATGGCGTCAACAGGTGGTTAAAGCCTGTTTTGAGATTTACGGCTGGGCCATGCGGCGCTGGAAGGTCAGCAGGATGAGGTCGGCGCGGCGGCGGACTCCGAATTTGCTCAGGAGGTTGGAGACGTGGAATTTTACCGTGCGCTCGGCGATGTTGAGTTTGCTGGCAATTTCTTTGTTCGAAAGATTTTCGAGAAGCGAATCCAGGACTTCCTGTTCGCGGCGACTTAGATTCGTGACTGCGTCGGTCTTCAGGCGGCGGCCCTGACCGGTGAGGATGGAGTCTACGAAGCCGGAAAGCACCGAACGCGGGACCCAGAAACCTCCGACCGCGACCAAAGGCAGGGCGCGGACTAACTGCTCGCGGGCTTCGACGTAGGTCAGCAGGCCCTTTACGCCCAGGCGGAGCAGCGAATAGCTGTTGGCGTCGCTAAGCTGTTCCCCTACGACGATCAAGCGGGCTTCCGGATAGCGTTCCAGAATATTGGCGAGCAGAGCGCCGGTGGCCGGGCGCGCGGCGTGCGCGTCGATCACGTAGACCTGGGCCTGAGGCGGCTCGAGATTGCGAAGGTCTGGCGCCAGGACCGATTCCAGGTGCTTGACCGAGACCTTGAATTGGGGCTTGGAGAGCAAACGCTCGAACTCGCTGAGCACCAAAGGGTGCGGCGAGAGAATGCAGACCGACAGTTTCGTGGTAGCTCGTTTCGTAGCCACTGTATTTCCAGACTAGTGAAAATGGTACAGACGGGCAAGGGGCATTCCGGTGCTTGTTGTCGAATTGCTACGTAACATCTAGGGCGCTTTGATAGGCTGGAGCAGCGAAAGGCGGTCATGGTGGCCGGCCCAGTTTGTGGCTTGGCGGATCCCGCGTTACCGCCGGAAGCGCCCTCGCTTGGGGCATTCCGGCTTGCCCGGATCTGGATGACCAGGCTCCGCGGTGGAAGCTGCTCAGGCCAGAGGAAATCAGCGTGCAACGTACCGAGAGAGTGATGATCTAGCGCTGGCGCGCTGGCGTTTCACCACACGGATTGCACGTATTTTTCCGTTGGCGAGACTGCGGACGCTCCTGCCGGAGAGAACAGACGCGCGATAGCGCCCTTACAACGCAATCAGCAGACCCGTTTTTGCACTCAGAGCGGGGTCGCTGTGGTGGGACGAGCGCGGCGCGGGCGACTACTCGCGTGCTACGGCGCGGCCTTGTTTCAGGGCGTCGATCAAGACATCGAAGGTCGAGCGGGTCCAGTTTCCATCACGAGGTGAGGCCTTAGTGCCGTGGCGTTCTTCAGCAACTGCCGTTGCGGTTGCCGACGAGGAAAGGCCGGACGCAATGCCGAATGTTGCCGGCGATTCCGCAGCACTGGCGGCGCGCGCTTGCAACGGAGGTTGCTCAGGCCACGAGCCTGCGGGGACCAGTTTTTCTTCCGGTTGCGCTGACGTTGGTGGTTGCGAGCGCGCATCCGCCTTTTTTCCATTCGCTCCGCTGCCCAATCCGCCAACGGTAGAGAACGGACCTTTCAACAGGCCGAGCACGTCTTCCGACGCTTGCTCGACCAGGAATTGGTCGATTTGCTTGCGCTTCAATTCGAAGCCGCACAACAGGCATGCGTCGGACAAAAGATTGATCAGGCGCGGAACTCCGCCAGTGAGCCGATGAATCCCTTCCACGGCGGTGCCGGTGAAGGGACTCGATCCGCGCAAACCGGCGGCATGGAGACGCTCGGCCATGTAAGCGCGCGTTTCAGGCAGGCTCAACGGCCGCAACAGACAGGTGCTGGCGATTCTCTGCTGCAACGCCTGCAGCTCAGGGCGCTGAAGAACTGCGAATAGCTCCGGCTGTCCACACAGGACGATTTGCAGAAGTTTTTCCTGGTAGGTATCCGTGTTGCCCAGAAGTCGGATTTCCTCGAGCAATTCCACGCTCATGAGGTGGGCCTCGTCGATCAGCAAGATCGCGGTGCCGCCCTGTTGCTGCGTCTGAAAGAGCATTTGATGGAGGGCAGCAAGCCGGCGCGGCTTGCTGGTGGCGGTGCAAGAGATTTCGTATTCGTCGAGCACCGCTTCGAGCAGTTCGGCTGGCGCGAGGGTCGGATTTACGAGAAATGCCGAAACCAGCCGGCCTCGTCCTTCCGATTTCTCGGTCAGGATCTGCAATGCGGTATGCAGCAAGGTCGTCTTGCCGGTTCCGACCGGCCCGGCAACGACCGTGAAACCCTTGCGTTGGAGAACGCCCTGAAGAAGGACCTTTAGGGCCGTGCGGTGCGGATCGGCTAAATGCAGAAATCGAGGATCAGGCGTGAGACGAAACGGTTCTTCCTTTAACTGGTAAAAGGCCGTATACAAAACCGTTCCTCCCAGGGGTCTAAAAGCAGCTACTACGCAAACTAATACACAAAACAGACGTGCAAGTTCCTTACCATAGCGCTCATCATCAACAAACAACGAGCGCCAAGTCTAAGTGTCGCATAAGGCGGGCTTTAAAGCCCGATCTCAGGCGAAGCGAAAGCACCTCGCAGAGGACTTCGGTGGCGGCAACGGAAAAGCATTTCACACATCCGTCCAGTCCCGAGTCGACTATCCCGTTTGGTTTGATGCGGAAAGGCAGGGAGAAGAGACATACCGGGCCCCGTGTAAAATTGAATCATTCCGGGAATCCCGTGGCCGGCGCCGGATCAACCGGGGCCGCGACCGCCTTTCGGTGGTGCCTCTGCGCCAAGCCAGCCTCTTGAATCTTGTAAATGAGAGCCCGGTAGCTGATGTTCAACACGTTGGCAGCCTTCCGGCGGTTCCACTTGTTTTCACGCAATACCTGGAGAATCACGTTACTCTCCATCTCCCGGACAGCCTGCTTGGCGATATGCTTCAGGGAAACGGTGCCGTCCACCGAGAGCTTGGTCGGGTTCGCAGGCCGCTTCAACCGGGGCTCAGTGGCAATACCGTCGAGGACACCCATGATCGCGTAGCGCGCGACCAGGTTTTCCAGTTCGCGTATGTTTCCCCGCCACTCCTTTTGCGTAAAGGCCTCGAGGACGTCTTCGCTAAAAGGCGGCGCCTGGCGTTCAAACCGCGCGTTCAGCTGCTCGAGAAAATGACTTGCCAGGCTGGGGATGTCTTCGCGGCGTTCACGCAACGGGGGCAAGTTGAGGGTAACGACGTTGATGCGGTAGAACAGGTCCTGCCGAAAACGACCCGCAGCGATTTCGTCCTCCAGCTTGCGGTTGGTCGCGCAGATCACCCGGGTATTGACTCGTCTTTCCTGGTTGTCGCCGATGCGGCTGTAATGCCCATCCTGCAAGAGCTGCAGAGTCTTCGCCTGAAGGCCCAAATCGAGGTCGGAAATTTCGTCCAGGAACAAGGTGCCGTTGTCGGCCGTCTCGACATAACCTGGCTTGGATGCGTGGGCGTCGGTGAATGCACCTTTCTCGTAACCGAACAGCTCGCTTTCCAGCAGGGTTCCCGGGATGGCCGCGCAATTGACCTTGACGCACGCCCCCGAGGCGAATTTTGAGCGCGAATGAATGTACTGCGCCAGGAGGCCTTTCCCGGTCCCATTTTCGCCCTGGATCAGAACGGGCAGATCGGTGGCGAGAATTTTGCCCACCATTTGCCGAATGGGTTGCATGGCCGCGGAACGGCCGAAAATGATCTCTTCGCAAGGCAGGATGCTCGCCTTCGGAACCGCTTTTGCGCTGGCTACTCCTGAAACCGACATTTCCGTTTCCCCCGGTAGGACTTGCGTTCGTACTGCTGGTACTTGCACACGTAGAACCAAAGCCCCACGGGGCCGGACCGCGACACGCCCCGCCCGGAGATCCGTGTCCTGGATGATTAACTCATTCTTGGGCTGGAACTTACTGGCCGTTGGTACAGTTATAGAACTAAGGGACAGGTCGGCGGGAAAGGAGGCGGCGGCGCCTGCCAGCAGCGGAAAAATGTCTCCCTAAACGGCAAACTCTTGCCTTGTTTCTCCCCGGGGGAAGGCGATGACTTAAGGAATAAGGTGGCGAATATCAAAATGCGACGAGTACGTAAGGGCTCAGGCTCTGCCGTTTTCCCCGCGAATGATGTCGTAGCGCTCGATTACCGCCGCCACGCCCATCCGCGCGCTGCCATCCTCCATGCGGCGTTCGACCCTCACCACTTTGCCCAGAGCCCGAACGAAGACCTCGGAGCCGTGGGTAATTTCCGCAGGAAGCGTTAGGGTGATGTCCAACTCGGAACCAGCCTCGAGATCCTGGTCGAGAACGAAGTAAAGACCGCGCGTGGAGATGTCGCGGGTTTTGCCCTTTTGCGTGTCGGCTACGCGTTCTGCCGGGACCCGAATGATCACGGGCAACGATAAGTCATAGCGCCGAGCAGTGCGACGTTCCGTCATTAGGCTCATCCTCCACTCTGCCCGCGGCCGATAGCTGCGCGCCGCGCCCCTTTCGCCGAATTTCGCGTGTCCCTGCGGCCCTACGGTGTCCGGATGACATGGATGCCGAGATGATCCAGTGCTCGGGAAAATCCTGGGCCGGAGGCACCAAGAGGGTCAATCGAGTTCTTTATCATTTCCGGTTCGGGTGACAATACAGGAAACATTTGTTTCACGCTACGAAAAAATTTACGGCGCTTTTACCCCGAAATGCAGCAGCCTGATCGCAGAACGCGCCTGGACCGGGGTCCGCGGGGCTTCCCTTGCGGAACGCGCATCGCCCGGGAGAGTGGCGAAACCCGGTGCGGTTACTCGTTGCGGATCGCACCCACCGGCGTAGGCTCTTCGACCGCGGGAACAGCCGCCGTACGCCGAGTGCGCGGAGTATCCAGGTTGAACTGCCGCATTTTATAGAGCAGCGCTTTGTAGCTGATGCCCAGCATTTTCGCGGCGTCTTTGCGGCACCAACGGGTCTTTTCAAGTGCGTCGGCAATCGCTTCCATTTCCGCTTCGTCTTTCAGCCCGCGAACCAGCGCCTTCAAGCCCTGTTCGCGAGGGATGGTGGCTTCCTGGCGAGGTGAGGTGCGCTGGCGCGCTGAGGACATTTCGATCAGTTCCCGCAAGCTGCCCTCGTCGTCTTCGAGAATGACGTAGCGTTTCACGAAATTTTCCAGTTCGCGCAGATTGCCGGGCCACGGGTAGTTGGCGGCGGCATCCAGGAGGTGTTTGGATGGATTGGTCGCCGGCTTTCCGAATTTCTCGCTGTACTTGTCGAGGAAGTGGCGGAAAAGCAGAGGAATCTCGGTCGCGCGTTCGCGCAGCGGCGGAACCAGAATGGAGAGGACGTTCAGACGGTAGTACAGATCTTCGCGGAAGCGTCCGGTTTTCATGGCTTCCTGCACATCCACGTTGGTAGCGGCAAGGACGCGCACGTCGGTCTCGACCATGTGGCGACCGCCGAGGCGAGAATACTGATGATCCTGCAACACGTGCAGCAGCTTCGCTTGCAGGTGCGTACTCATTTCCGCGATTTCGTCGAGAAAGATGGTTCCTTTGTTGGCCAGTTCGAATTTTCCGGGTTTGGCGCGAACCGCTCCCGTGAACGCGCCCTGTTCGAAGCCAAACAACTCGGACTCCAGTAACTCGCCGGGCAGCGCCGCGCAATTCACCTTGATAAAGGCCTGATTGCGGCGCTTCGAGCGCAGGTGAATCATGCGCGCGACGACTTCTTTTCCGACGCCGCTTTCGCCGCAAATAAATACCGGCACGTCGACCGGGGCGATCTGCAAAATCTGCTGGCGAATGCGCACCATCTGCGGGCTGGCCGCAAGGAAACTCAGATCCTCGGTCACCTGATCGCAATAATCGCGGAGCGCCTGATTCTCCTGCGTCATGTGCTTTTTCTGGCGAGACTTCAGCATGGCTGCGTCGAGGTCGCTCTTTTCAAAGGGCTTGGTCAAATAGTCGTGCGCGCCAATGCGGATGGCTTCGACGACGGTGCCGACCTCATTCGAGCAGCTCAGCATGATGATGTTCAGGCCGCGGTCAAGCTGCAGGAGTTCTTTGAGGGTGTCGATGCCGTTCATTTCGGGCATCAACACATCCAGGATGATGAGGTCCGGCCGCTCGCCATCGCTAACCTTGCTGATGACTTCCTTACCGGAGCCGACGGTCTCGACATCGAATCCGTCCACCTCCAGCAGCGTCTGCAGATATTTGCGGATACTCGGCTCATCATCGACGACAAGAATCTTTTCTTTTACGGCCATTGACTTCTCCCTTTGCGTTTCAACTCAAGCCATTCCCGACAGTCAAAATAAATTCGGCGTGAACTAGGTCTGGTCCATGGGCAACAGAAACGTGAATTTGCTCCCGCTGGCGGCTTCGCTTTCTACCCAGATTTTCCCGCGATGCGCTTGCACCAGGCGTTTGGCGATCGCCAGGCCCAGCCCCATTCCGGTGGTGTTGCGGTCCACGCGGACGAAGTCCTCGAAAATTTCCTGATGGTGCTCCGCCGCGATTCCCGGACCGCTGTCAGCGACCGATACCTCCACGCTGTTCGGGCGCGGCAAACGGAAACGCCGGCGCTCCTGTGAGGGAGAAGCTTCGGAGACCCGGCGCTCCCAAAAGTGAGGAAGCGCGCGCAGCGTGACGCAGCCGCCCGCGGGCGTATGCTTCAACGCGTTGTCCAGCAGATTCGCCGCTGCTTGCTGCACCTTTTGATAATCGAAGCGAAAGTTCGGAATCGAAGGATCGAAGGCCGCGTCCAAGCGCACGCCTTTGCGCTGGAACGCTTCCAGCCAGCGTTTGGAGAGTTCATCGAGGCAATCGCGCAAGTCGTTCTCGCGCAGCTGCAAAACCAGCTTTCCGCTTTCTAGCGCCGAATAATTCAGGAACATCGACACCAAGCGGACCAGCCTTTCGCAGCTTTCTTTGGACTCTTCCAGAATGTCGCGCTGCTTTTCCGACAGGCGCCCGAGCGAGCTGGTAAGCAGCAGATCGTAATAGCCCTTGATCACCGCGAGCGGCGTCTTCAATTCGTGCGCGGCGGCAGCCAGGAACACGGTCTTCTGTCGGTTGACTTCCTGCAATTTCAAATAGGCGGCCAGGAGATTCCGATAGGTGATTTCACGTTCCTGCAACAATTCCTGAACGGTAATCTGCGTGGCTGGATCGGGCCCGGCGGCAGCCTGCGTGCCGGTGGGGACTTCAAACTCAACGACCAGCCAGTCCGGTTCGGGGACCCATTTAATGCTGGCGCGGGTTCTTTTCTCACCGCGAGACAAATCCAGTTTCACTTCGTGCTGGCCACTTTCAATGTCCGCAAAAATGCGCTTCGAATCCACCTCGAGAAGATCGCTGAACAGATTCAGCCGGCTGACTTCGCCCAGCTGCAGCGAGTCCAAGCACTTTCGGGCCATGGAACTAACCATCAAAATTCGTCCATTGCGCTCGGAAACCAACAGTGCCTTGTCGAACGCGTCGAGAAGCCGCGTCACCAGCCCCAGGGACACATCACCGTGGGCTTGCGACTCAGGTAGAGAATCAGATAGCGAAGACGTAACCACGCTTCCACTCATCGGACCTTCCCGTTCCCCGCCGATGGGAAAACATTTTCCCTATTGGCGCGTCGTCATCCTGGCAGAGCAATTCTCAGCCTGTCAATGGTAAAAGCGTTCCAAGCAGTCCATTTGCACAATTGAGGAAATCAAGTCGCCATAGTGGCCTGCCGGGTGCCCACACGCATCCCGAGGCGGGGTGTTAACTCGATGATTCGATATCAGTTACGAATAGGTGTAGCTTACGACATCTGGCATCGAATCTGCTTCATTCTTCGGTATTCTCGTACTAGTTCACCAGTACTATGGGGCCACCGAGTGAGAACCGAACAACTTAAGGAAGGGCAGCACTTGGAACAGACTCAACGGCGTCGCTCGTCTCGAATTCGGCTTCAGGTACCGGTGTTTTTGCGAGGCTCCGATGCATCGGGTGTGGAATTCATTGAGCTGACCAAGACGCTGAATATCGGTTCTGCAGGCGCGTGTATCACCTCAACCCACCTTCTGCGGGCCGAACAAGTGGTGTACATGACCGTCCCCGCCCCCTCTCCTTCGTCTTCGAGCCTGGTGCCGAACGAGACGCCTCCTATCGCCGCGAAGGTATTGCGCCAAGAGATAATCGGGGATATGCGACTGTTTGGATTGGAATTTCTCAGGCCACTTGAGTAAACTTATGCCGTTTCCTGACCGTTATCGTCGGAACGGCAGGATGCACCGCGATCGAAGCGCGAGGGGCATACATTTTCCCTCGGTATTGAGCTTCTATCCCGTTTACTTGCCGTAGGATAGTGGCTGCGTCGACGACCCCCTGCTCCCGGCACTTTTCTACTCCGAAATACCGATGGACTCAAACTTGCTCCCGGTATACAAGCTAGTTGCTTCGCTCCCCTCCCCGCGGGGACCGGCAGTTTAGGTGTTCATTTCGTATGCCCAATCCTGGCGGCGCCCCCACCCGTTTGCCAATCGAGGACTCGTACCTCGATCTGTTGGCCGATACCCTCGACGGCCTGGACGTCTCTGCACGCGGACAATTCCTGCAACGATACATTCGCGCGATCACACATCTCGATTTGCACGAAGGCCAGTGCATCCAGCTTTGGGACGAGATGCTTACGCGACGGCGCGAGCTGACCGACCACCTTGGCCGGCAGGTGGCGCTGAAGACTGCGTTGATGGACGTGCTTACCTCGGCAGGTTTGTTTCGCGTTCCCATCGTTCTTGAGTACGACGAGTTGAAAGTGCTGCAGTTGAATGCCGTCACCGATCCGCTCACGGGCCTCTACAATCGCCGTCTTTTCGGCGAGGGATTCGAAAAGGAACTGAATCGCGCCCGCCGTTATGGGCTGCCACTTGGCCTGGTGATGCTGGATTTGCACCGCTTCAAGGAAGTGAACGACAAGCACGGTCATCCACGAGGCGACGAAGTGTTGCGTGCCGCCGCCACCACGCTGAAAAAAGCGCTGCGCACGTCGGACTCCGCGTTCCGTATCGGCGGCGACGAATTCGCCGTGCTGTTGCCCCAGACCGACGCGGAACAGGCGCTTGGCCTAAGCCGCCGTATCGAAACCGTTTTCTCCGAGACCCTACAATCTCTGCCGCTCGCCGTCAGGGTAAGCATGGACCACGGCGTCGCTACGTTCCCGCAGGATGGTGAACAAGCCGACCAGTTGATTCGTGTTGCGGATGAACGTCTCTATCGCCTGAAGCATGCAAATCATCGCAAGCTGGGCAACGGCGGCACCACGGCCGCGCCTTCTCCCGTTCTCGGGCCGGCAACGACGACGGCGCCAGCAGCACCGGCTGCGCCTGCCGAACCTGCGGCCCCGGCGGCACCTCCAGCCGAGCGCAACGAAGGCGCTCTCAAGTCGATTTCCATCGAGTCTCACCGCCCGCCGGATAAACAAGAATCCACAATGGCGGCGGCCGCATCGGCCAGCGCCGCCGAAATTACTTCGAACCAGCCGCCCGCTACGCCTGCCGCGCCCTCGGAGCAGCGCGTTTATGCCATGCAGCGCAAGGCGGAGCGCGTATCGATGACCGGCACCAATGCGTACGCAATGCTCGGCGAGCAAAACACGCGCCGTGCTCGCGTCGTTGATCTCGGGTTCGGCGGTGTGGCCATCGAAATGGACAAACCGGAAAAACTTCCGGAAAACATTCTCGCCATCCTGCACGTGCCGATCCTCCCGCCGGTGCGCGTGAGTCTGAAGCCGGTCTGGTCGCAGCAAACCAAGCAGGGCGGGTATCGCATCGGCTGCGCTTTCGTTTCCTGACAGTTCCTCGCCCACAAAATCGGGACTGGAATTCGGCCCCCGAGCCTTCGCGGTTCTTCGCGAGGCGCTCCCATGGCACGTTGCTGCCGAAATCTTGCTAGAATTAATTCAACGCGACGTCAAGCTTTCGAAGGAACCACCATGAGCGAACCCAAGGCAAGCCGCCCGTACTGGCCCGACGCGCTGCAGAATCCCCCGGATGTCAGTTCCGGCCTGAAACCTTGGTCCTGGGCTTTAGAGCGACTCGAGGAATCTCATAACTACTGGATCTCCACCGCGCGTCCCGGAGGGCGCCCGCATCTCATGGTGGTCTGGGGGATCTGGTGGGAAAGTGCTTTCTGGTTTAGCACCGGGCCGCGCACGCGCAAAGCCAAGAACATTGCCGCAAATCCTCACTGCGTGGTCGGTACCGAAAAAGCCGAAGAGGCGGTGATCGTCGAGGGCACCGCGCAAGAAATCAACGATCGCGCCGTCTGGAAGCAGATTGCCGGAATCTACGATCGCAAGTACGGCGGCGAAATGCTGTCCTTGCTCGAGTCCAGCGGCGGTTGCATCTTTCGTGTCCGGCCCGAACTCGCCTTCGGCCAGGACGAGCACGCCGAAAACTTCGTTGAATCCGCTACCCGGTGGCATTTCTCCTAGTCGATCGAGGCCGTGAGGCGCTGGGTCGCAGAAAATAGCATCCCAATCGAGAATTCGCCATCCAATTGGTGGCGCCATCTGGTTTGGAGAATCCGCGCTTTTTCCGTATAATGAACGATTGTCTCGCGACCTAGCGACGCGGCTGTAGTGTGCTGACCCGGAAGCCGTGCAGACCGGACGCGATAGACTGGAGCCCCATGAAACCCGGTATTCACCCCGACTATCATCAAGTAACCGTACACTGTGCCTGCGGCAACACGTTTCCCACGCGCTCGACGATCAAAGGCGACATGCTGCGCGTGGAAATCTGCTCGAATTGCCACCCTTTCTTTACCGGCAAACAGAAGCTGATCGATACGGCTGGGCGCGTCGAACGCTTCACGAAGAAGTACGCCGACGCCGCCGCAAAAGCCACCGCCGCGAAGAAGTAGGCGCATTTCGCTTCCAGGTTCGAGGGACAAGAGTTTCGGCGTGTCCCTCGGCGCGAAGCATCTTCAATAACGAATGTCTGGATTCTCAGAACCTGGTCCTGGTGCCTCGCAGGTTGCGCAGCCGGTACAGAACGTGCCGGCGTAGCGCGTGCCCTTCGGGCAGATTCGCATGATCGAAATCCTCGGCCGGATCCCGGCTCATCCCGATTTTTTCCATCACGCGTATGGATCTGACATTGGCAGGAACCGAGAACGATACCAGGCTGTCGAGCCCGAGCCCCTCGAATGCGTGGCGCACGACCGCCCGAGCACCTTCGGTTGCCAGTCCGCGGCCCCAGTCGTCCGCCGCCAGCCTCCATCCAATTTCGACGCACGGAGTGAACTGAGCCTGGAATGCCGGAACGTGCAACCCTACGTAGCCAATAAATCGCCTTTCCCGCCGAAGTTCAGCGGCAAACAGGCCAAATCCGTGTTTGCGAAAGTGCTCTTCGATACGGTCGACCATGCGATCGCTTTCCGGGGCGGAGAGGCGCTGCGGCAGGAATTCCATAACGCGCGAGTCAGCGTTCAATCGCGCAAATGGTTCGCGATCGTCCTCGGCCCAACGCCTCAGCAAAAGCCGTTCGGTCTCGATCATGCCGTCTTCCCATCGCTTGCGGGAACCCGCTGATAATGCTAATTTTACACTCTCTCAAGCAATGATCGCGCGTTGCGGACGGTGTCAGGCGCTGACGTCAGAGCGGTTCATGGCGGAGAAATCGTCCCAGGTCATCCAGGGCAGAGTGGGCCGCAACACCGATCGCGCTGGGGTGGAGATTTTCGCGTTCTGGCTCATTCTTGAGCCAGCTGTTCACGGTCATGAGTGATCGCCTGTCCAACTCGACCACTGTTCCGGTGCGCCGTGCTTCGACGCCCCAGGATTCGCGCCCTCAAAGCTATTGGCGCGTCGAGGGATCTCTTCTCGAAGTGGGGGCGATGCGCCCGGTCGGCTTTTTCACCTGGAACGCGCAAAGTTTTGCGGAGCGTTGGGCTCGACGTGCCGGTATGGCGCTCATGGCGTTGTCGCGGCCTTTTGCGTACACCGCAAGCCGCACCTTAGCCACGCGATCTCTGCACACGCTGTTGCGCGGCGTCAGTCAGGACCGCCTTGACCTGCTGGGAGAAGAGTATTTTCACTACGTGCTGAAGCCAGCGCTTCGGCCGGAAGCCACCGAAAAACTCCTTGAAGCGGTCCGCAGCGGCGAACGCATCGTTCTGGTGGGTCAACTCCTCGACCACATCCTGCGCCCGCTGGCCAGCCATTTCGGCATCGAGTCGTTCCTTTCAAATCGCCTGGAATTTCGTGATGGTCATGCCACCGGACGTTTGTTGAGCCCGGTAGTACGCCCTCGCGGACCATTTGCCTGGATCGCCGGTGGGTCCCTCGACGGCCGAGTTGCCGAAGAAAAACTACTTCGCCAGCTGGGCTGGTCGAAAACGCCGGAACGTCTCCAATCCGCTTTGCAATCGAGCGCGCATCCCGCCGCTCTGACCGGCCGAGCCGTGGCGGCGCTGGGCGATGTCCCGCGCGTCGATCGCCTTTCCGTTCGCGAAACGCTCGCAAATCGCCACATCCTGCTGGTTGGCGTGACCGGTTTCATCGGCAAGGTGTGGCTGGTCGATCTGCTCGAAAATCTTCCCAACGTGGGCAAGATTACCTTGCTCGTCCGCCGCAATCGCACCACCTCGGCCCAACGCCGCTTCGAGAAAATCGTCGAGGAATCGCCCACCTTCGATGGCCTGCAGGAACGCTACGGCCATCGCCTCGGAGCGTTCCTGAAAGAGAAAGTTGAGGTCGTCGAAGGCGACGTCAGCCAGCCCGGCCTTGGCATGCATCAAGCTGCGCAAGCACGGCTGGCGAAATCGCTCGATTTGATCGTCAACAGCGCCGGCCTCACCGACTTCAATCCCGATCTTCGCGAAGCACTCGCCTCCAATGTCGATTCCACGCTGCATCTGCTCGACTTTCTTAAAAAGTGCGATCACGCCGGGCTGATGCATCTCTCGACCTGCTACGTCGTGGGCATGCGTGACGGCCGCGTCGATGAAGAGCTCCACGACAACTACAATCCCGCGAGAGACCCGGACTTCGACGCGGACCGCGAAATCGACTCTCTGCGCGAGATGATTCGCAACGTCGAAGAGCGCTCGCAAAGTCCCGAGCTGACCAGAGCCCTCCGCCGCCAGGCGCTCGGCCGCGGCGGCGACGAGTCCGCTGTTCCCGCGGTGGAGTTGGACGGTGTGCTGAAACGCAATCGTGTTCGCTGGTCGCGCAATCGCCTGGTCCGCGCGGGCATGCGCCGCGCAAAACATCTCGGCTGGCCCAACATTTACACCTTCACCAAAAGCCTCGGCGAATCCATGCTCTCGCGCGGCGGCCGCGGCCTTCCCATCGCCATCGTTCGACCGTCCATCGTCGAAAGCTCCACGCGCTCTCCGTTCGCGGGCTGGAACGAAGGCATCAACACCTCCGGCCCGCTATCCTATTTGCTGGGCACGAACTTCCGTCAGCTCCCGACCAACGAACGCAAGTGCCTCGACGTTATCCCCGTGGACATGGTGTGCCGCGGTATGACCCTGATCGCCGCCGCCGTAATTGCCCGCAAGAACGCGAGGATGTATCAGCTGGCAACCTCGGCGATCAATCCCGTGAATATGGGCCGCAGCATCGAGCTGACCGGCCTGGCCCACCGCAAGTATTACCGCCGCCAGCCCGGCATCGAACACTGGCTGAAGCTGAAATTCGAAACTATTCCCGTCTCCAAGCAGCGTTACGAGCGCTTGTCGATTCCCATGCAAAAAGCAGTCGTCTCGCGCATCAATCGCGCTGCCGTTACGCTGCACATGAAGAAGGCCCCGCTCGCCAGACAAGAGCGCGACCTGGGCCGCGCCGAAAAGCTCATCGAACTTTACGAGCCGTTCATTCTTCACAACGAGCACGTCTTCGAATGCGAAAACGCGCGCCTTCTCTCGGCTGCGCTTCCGCCGGACGAGCGCCCGCTTTTCGAATTCGATCCCGAATCGATCGACTGGTGGAACTACTGGATCAACATTCACATTCCCGCGCTGCGCCGCTGGTGCTATCCGCTGATGGAAGGCCGCCCGCTCGAGTCGCGGACTCCACGCGAAATGGACTGGTCCACCCAAACCGCCGCTCGGGCATCTGTTGTTAGCGGCTCTGTGCCGCCCTCCGACCCCTTATGGCGATCTTCGTAACCGGCGGAACGGGCTATCTCGGCAGCTACCTGGTCGCAGGTCTGCTGACCGGGCATCGCGACCCGCTCAACCTGCTGGTACGCGCGAAATCCGATCGCGAAGCGCGCGAGCGTTTGTGGCAATCGCTGCAGTTGCATCTGGCATTCCCCGAATTCCTAGACTATCTCAACTCGCGCGTCACGATTTTTCGCGGCGAACTCACGACCGAGCGCTTTGGCCTTTCCGACGACGAATACCACACGCTGGTCGATACCACGCACTCGCTGATTCACTGCGCCGCATCCCTCAATCGCAAATCCGAAAAACAGTGCCTCAACGTGAATCTGCGCGGCGGTCTCGAAGTGATCCAGCTGGCCCGCCGCGCGCAAAATCGCAACGGTGTGCTTCGTTATTCCCACGTCTCGACGGTCGCGGTCGCCGGCAAGCGGCAAAACGAGGTGGTGACCGAAGACCCCGCCATCGATTGGTCGCGCTCGGACTACGACCCTTATGCCCGCACCAAAAAATTCGGCGAGCACATGGTTCACCAGCTCCTACCCGATGTTCCGCGCACAATTTTTCGTCCCGCTATCGTCATGGGCGACAGCCGCCGCCCGGAAACTTCGCAATTCGACATGGTCCGGGCATTCGATGTTCTTGCGCGCCTCCCGGTCCTCCCCCTTCGCCCTGACGATAGAATCGACATCGTGCCCGCGAACTACGTCGGTAAAGCCATCGTGACCATTCATCAGAAATCCGAGCCCGCCCACGGCATCTACCATCTCTCCTCCGGCGAAAGCTCGCAGACCTATCGGGAGATCACTGCGGCGCTCGCTGCCGCGGGAGGAACGCGGCGTCCGAGGTTCTTTCCTTCCCTCGGCCGACCATTCTCGGCAACCGTCAATCGCCTGGCGCACGGCGACGGCTCCATCGGGCGTGGCGCATCGCTGCTGAAAGTTTTTTGGCCGTATCTCGACTGGAACACCGTCTTCGACAATTCGCGCGTTGTGTCCGAGCTGGGCGAAGCTCCCGCAAAGTTTACGACGTACGCCTATCCTCTGCTGGAGTTCAGCCGTAAAAATAAATTCGGTTACCCGGCAAAGCCCTGGCCTTGCTCGGCGCCTGTCTCCGGAAAAACCGTCGTTGCCGGGAGCGCCCACGCATGACCGACTTTTTTCTGGTCGCATGGGTTAGCGCGCTTATCGAGATCCGCCGCTTCGGCTGGATGTTTGGCCTGGGCCGCCGCTGGACTCCCGGCGAAAAACTCCGCCTCTTCTTCGCAGGCTACAACGGAACACGCAACACCGGCTCCGACGTGCGCGTGCAGGAAATGCTGCGCCAGGTCCGGCATGTCCTCGGCGCGAACAACGTGGACTTCAGCGTACTGTCACTCGACTTCGAACGCTCCCGGGGCTATTTCGAGGGCACCCGTCAGGTTCAACTTCCCGATGCTTTTCCGCCCGTTCTGTTCCGCGAGGTCCACCACAATCACGGCGTAATCGCCTGCGAAGGCTCCATGTTCAAGAGCAAATTCGCAAACGCGCTCTCCACGATGATGATTGGTTCGCTCGGCTTGGCTTCGGCGGAGAACAAGCTTTCGCTCGGATACGGCGGCGAAGCGGGCCACATGGACCCGCTCATCCAGAACATGTGCGAGCGCTACGTTCACGATTCGCTGGTCATCGCTCGCAACGTCGAATCGCAAACCCTTCTCCGCAAACTGGGCATACCCACCGAACTTGGCACCGACACCGCGTGGACCTTCGAACCCAATCCGCCCGAATACGCCCGCAAAACGCTGCGCGAAGCAGGCTGGGATGAAGTAACGCCCGTGCTCGTGCTCTGCCCCATCCATCCCTTCGTCTGGCCCGTGAAAGCGTCCATCGCGAAATACCTGGCCCGTGTCACCACCGGCGCCTACAAACAGAGCCAGTACCGAACCGTCTATTTCCACGAGTCAGGCCCGGAAGTCGATCGAAAATATCGTCACTACATTTCCGGTTTCGGCAAAGCCGCAGCCGCCTTCGGCCAGCGCCATCGCGTATTTCCCATTCTCGTCGCCATGGAACGCCTTGACACCGCCGCCTGCCGCTCCATGCTGGAATTCCTGCCCAACACGCCGATCTTCACCTCCGACAACTACGACATGTTCCAGCTCGTCTCGCTCCTGCGTGCCGGCTCGTACATGGTTTCTTCGCGCTATCACGGCATCGTCACCTGCATGCCCAGCCTGGTGGCCTCGGCCGGCGTCACCATGGATGAGCGCATCCGCAACCTCATGCGCGAGCGCGGCCATCCGCATCTTTTCCTCACCGTCGAAGATCCTGACCTCGAGCCCAAGCTCCTTCGAATCATGGAAACCCTGGTCGCCGAAGCAGATTCGGTCCGCGAAGGCATCGGCAACACCGTGGTCCGCAACCTCAAGGTAATGGCCCGCATGGGAACCATCCTCGAAGACGCCGTCCGCCGCACCTATCCCGAATTCCCACTGCGCTCCGGCGTCCTTTCCTGGGAAGACTATTTGCCGCCGTTAAGCCCCACCATCCGCCAACTCGCCGAACGCTATGACACCTCCACCGTCGCGCAACGTTCCGCCGTGGGGTCGGCCTCTCGATGAGCGCGTGCCCCACACGCGAACTCTAACGCCCCATGCCCAATTTCCTGGAAAACCTCTTCGCCCAGCTCCACCGCGGCTCGGTTCGCATCGTCCTGCGGGAAATCCGCGGCGATCAATTCCACGATGTCACCGGCGCGCAACTTCTGTCCCAAATCCAGCGCGCTCGCGAAGCTCTGCGCCGCTACCACCTTCAGCCCGGCGCTCGCTGCGCCCTTTTCGCCCCCAATTCCATCCGCTGGATGGCCATCGATCTCGCGCTGATGGCCGAAGGCCTGGTGGTGGTGCCGCTGTATTCTCGCCAGGCCCCCGGCGAACTCGTGGCAGTAATGCAAGACTGCCAGCCCAGCCTCTTGATCGTCGGCGACAAATCCTTGGGCGACGAGTTAGCGCGCCCGTGGGCCGCCAGTTCCGCTGCGCAACCCCCGCAAGCCACCTTCGAAGACCTTCTGCCGCTGGCAGCCCCATCCGAGGGGATATCCCCCGCCCCGCCGAATCCCCGCCGCGAGTCCGATCTGGTCACCATCGTGTACACATCTGGAACGTCAGGCGAGCCCAAGGGCGTGTGCCTCGACACCGGCAACGTATCGTTCATGCTTTCCCGCACCACCGGGCGGCTCGATCAACTCATGCGCGGCTCGCAAGGACCCGACTGCGTTTTCCACTACCTTCCTCTCAATTTCGCGGCCTCCTGGATTGCCACCCTTTCGTTCCTTTCGCGCGAAAGCGTCCTCACCCTCTCGACCGATCTCAATCGCCTCGCCGACGAAATTCGTCTCGCTGCCCCTCACTATTTCCTGAATGTACCCACGCTGCTCGAACGCGTGCGTCGCGGCGTCCACGACGCCATCGCGAAGCGTCCCGCCGTGATCCGATCGCTGTTCGCAAAAGCGCGAGACGCCTCGGAGCGCCGGCAAACGCAAACCGCCAAGCCCTTCGACGCATTCTGGCTGGCTCTGGGCCGCAAACTCATCTTCAGCAAAATCAAGGAACGCTTCGGCCCCCATCTCCGCGCATTGATCTGCGGTTCGGCGCCGCTCGCCCCGGAAACACAGAATTTCTTCCTGATGCTCGGTGTCCGCGTGCTGCAGGTCTACGGACTCACCGAAACCACCGGCATCTGCACCATGGACGATCCCAATGGCACGGTTGACACCGGGCACGTCGGCCCCACCATTGACGGCATCGAAATGAAAATTGCGGAAAACGAAGAAATCGTGGTCCGCGGCCCCAACGTTTTCCCCGGCTATTGGAATCGCCAAGAGGAAACCGCCCGCGTCCTGCAGGACGGCTGGTTCCGGACCGGCGACCAAGGGGAACCAAACGCTCACGGCAATTGGCGCATTATCGGCCGCGTCAAGAATCTGATCATTCTGAATTCGGGCCACAAGGTTCCTCCCGAGCCGATCGAAGACAAAATCGCCCAGCTTCTTGCCGGCGCACAGCATGTCGTCGTCGTCGGCAACGGCCGGGGCTATCTGTGCGCTCTCGTCACCGGCCCGGTCGAACCAGCCGCCGTGCAATCGGCCCTGGATGCCATAAATTCCGATCTCCCTCACTATCGCCAGATCCGCAACTTCACCATCCTTCGCGAAACGCTGACTCCGGACGGCGGGCTTCTGACCGCCATGGGCAAACTCCGCCGCGCCGCCATCAACACCCGCTTCGCGCAGGAAATCGACGGGCTGTACACCACGAAAAAACCCGCCGATCCACTGTCATCCTGAGCCTGTCCGATACCGATTCCGGTCTGGCCAGAAAGGATCTCAACCGATCCGACCAGCGAAGACGGTCACGATTTAAAATGCAACATCACCTCGGGAACGCCGCGCGCCAGGAAAGACTTTTCTTGCTCTGGGTCAAACCAAGCGCTGTTTTTCGCGGTGTTCACGCATCACGTTCGCGAAGCAAAACGTGGAAGGACAAGCTCCGCGTTCCAGGCGAACGGGGGCCAATCGGCGGACATATAGATGTAGTTCATATTCAACATGGTTACCACAGCCCTGCCGCCCTCTGGTCCCGTGCAGCGCCCGGTTCAGACTGTAGTAAGCTTGGCTGCTTTCTTCTGCTCCGGAGCCATTTGGTCTCTCGAAAATGACATCCTTCACCGGCAAGGCGTTGCGCTGGCAGTTGCGTGACGCCATCCTTGAGCTGACCCTCGATCGTGAACCCGCCAACGAAATTGGCTCCGTCACGCTCGGCGAACTGGAAAAGTTCGTCGCCGCGTTCCCCTCACTTGCCCCTCGGACCTCCGCCTGCATCATCACCAGCGCCCGCAAACACGGATTCTCTGCTGGAGCGGATTTGCGTGAGCTCTATAGCGGTGCCGCATCACTTTCCACCACGGAGCGCCTGGCAGGCGTCCGCCAATTCCTTGAGCGCATCCACGCCGTCCTGAACGCCATCGATGCCGCCCCCTTTGTGACCATCGCCGCCGTCCACGGCGTCTGCTTTGGCGGCGGCCTGGAGCTCGCTCTGGCCTGCGACATCATCGTTGCCGACAAGATGGCCCGCTTCGCCTTCCCCGAACTCCGCTTAGGCCTCATCCCCGGCTTCGGCGGCATACCGCGCCTCAAGCGTGACCTGGGGAACGGCTTTGTCCGCGATTTGCTCCTCACCGGCCGCAGCGTCAACGCCACCCGCGCCCAAGCCATCGGTCTGGTCGCCCAACTCGCCGCTGAAGGCGAGGCCCAAAAAATCGCTCAAGCCACAGCCGCACAAATCACCAAGTTCGACGCGGTAACCCGCGCCGCCGCCAAAAAATTCATCAAGCCCATCCCCCACGAGGAACTCCGCCGGGAGATGGACCTGTTCTGCGAACTTTTCACCCGCCCGGAAGTCATGGCCGCCCTGAAGAAATTCGTCGAATCGACCGAAGCCATGCCCTACCTCCCGTAAGTAACGAAACGCCTGCGGGTAGAATCCAATCAGCGGACAATGAAGCGCAGAACTCTCCATCTGGTAGCGTTGTTCCTGCTTGCGGCGCTGATGTTTCTCGCCTCCGGCCGGCACGGAAGTTATTTCTGCGTCTCGCCCTGGACGGGCGATTCGCCGCCGCAGCCGGCAACCGATGTCAATCCTTAGCCTCGATCACGTCCAACTCGCGATTCCGGTTGGCGGTGAAGAGCGCGCCCGCAGCTTCTATGTCGGCATCCTCGGCCTCACCGAAGTCGAGAAGCCCGCCAGCATGGCGGGCCGCAGCAGCATCTGGTTCGCAGCGGGGCCGGTGAATTTACACCTCGGCGTCGAGGAGGACTTTCATCCCGCCAAGCGCGCTCATCCCGCGCTGGTGGTCGACACGATCGACGACATAGTCGCCGCCTGTAAAAGCGCAGGCCTTCCTACTCGAGCGGACATATCGTTCAACGATTTTCGCCGCGTCCACGTCTTCGACCCCTTCGGCAATCGCCTCGAACTCATGGAGAGCACAACTCCCGCTCTGTAGCCCTCGTTGGCCGCGAGGCTCACAACAACCTAGCCACTCTTCCGGGTCAAGACCTGGCCAATCGGCGGATGTAGTCGTCCCTGCAACTCCGGCATCCTGTTCCTGGAGGTCACGACATGTCTTCTCAACTTATCGAACTCTCAAACGCTTTGGCACAAGCTACCGATCGCGCAGCGGCAACGGCTGTCGCCGTCCACGCCGAAACCCGCGGCTCCTCGAGCGGCGTGATCTGGCGCGCAGGCATCATCGTCAGTTCGGAGCACGCCCTGCGCCGGGACGAGGAGATTCACGTCACGCTCGCCGATGGCCGAGTTGTTCCGGCAACGCTCGCAGGCCGTGATCCGTCGACCGACCTCGCGGTCTTGAAATGCGCCGAAGCAATGACACCGGTGAATGAATTTGGCGACGCCGCCGCGATCAGGCCCGGCAGCCTGACGCTTGTCGTGGGCCGCACCCGCGCCAGCGGTCCGGTCGCCGCACTCGGCGTGGTCAGCCTGGTTGCCGCCGAACGCAAGACCTGGACCGGCACATCGCTGGCTCCGTACATTCGCCTCGACGTGGCGATCCAACCGACCGCCGCGGGCGCAGCCGTCGTTGACGCTGAGGGTCGAGTCTTCGGCATCGCCACTCCGCGCTTCGCACGCTTCGGCGCAGTCGCCGTTCCTGGTTCGGCGGTCGACTCCGTAATCGACACGCTCTTGCAAAAAGGTCGCATCCCTCGCGGTTATCTCGGCGTAGGCCTACAACCGGTCCGTCTACCCGACGCCCTTCGCCAATCCTTGGGTCGCGAAGAAAAAACCGCGGCCATCGTCCTGGAAGTGGAACCCGAAAGCCCGGCCCACAAAGCGGGCATGGTCATTGGCGACATCATCGTCTCGATCGCCAGCCATCCCGTCGCGCGCCTCGAAGACATCCACTCGCGGCTGCAAGGCGCGGTGATCGGCAAAAGCCTGTTGCTCGGTTTTGTTCGCGGCGGCGCTCATCAGGAAACCACGGTAATCGTCAGCGAACGTCTCCACGGAGCCGAATAAAATGCGCGTTCCGAGCTTCGGCGAAATCGCGGAAAATCTACGCCGCTCCACAGTTTTTATCCACGCTGGCCGGCGCGGCAACGGCTCCGGGGTAATTTGGTCAAGCGACGGCCTCATCGTCACCAACGCCCACGTCGCCCGCCGCGAGCACCTCCGCGTGCAACTCTGGGACGCCCGCGAACTCGATGCCACACTCGAATCCTCTGACATCGGGCGCGATATCGCCGTGCTCCGCGTGAACGCAAAAAATCTGCCAGCGGCAACTCCGACCGACTCTTCCCGCGTGCGCCCAGGGGAACTCGCGATCGCCATCGGCAACCCGCTGGGTTTCGTAGGCGCCCTCACCACCGGCGTCGTGCACGCCGTGGGCCCGCTTCCCGGCCTCGGTCCGCAATCCTGGGTGCAGGCCGGAGTTCGCCTGGCTCCGGGAAATTCCGGTGGCCCGCTCGCCGACGCCGCCGGCCGGATCATTGGCATCAATACCATGGTCGCCGGCCGGCTGGCCCTGGCCATTCCCAGCAACGCCGTGACCGGTTTCCTCTCCGGCCGCGATTCCGACAAGGCCATGAGCGACGGCTGGCTTGGCGTGACGCTGTATCCCGTGCACGTCCCCGGATCCAGCGCCCGCGCCGCAAAATCTTTCGGACTCGTCGTGCTCGAAGTTGAGCCAGGCAGCCCCGCGGCCCGAGCGTCGCTTCTCCCCGGCGACATCCTGCTGGGCACCGAAGGCCAAACATTCAGGCTGCTCGAAGATTTGTCTCGGGCGCTCCGTGGCACGGGCCCGCGCACGCTCCGTTTGGAATTTCTTCGTGGAGATTATTCCCGCATCCGGCGCGTAACGATTCAGCTGGGCAGCCAAGCCGCGAGGAGCGGCGTCGCCGCGTGATTCGCGTCTTCATCGTCGCGGCATCGACGCTGGCTCGTTCCGGCCTGCAAAATCTTCTCGCGGATCGTGGCGTAGAACTTGTCGGCAGCTCGCCGGATATCGATGCGATCGAAGGCGCGCTCGCGGACGCCGAAGCCGATGCGCTGGTCATCGACGCATCCGGCCGGGACGCTCCGTCACTGCTCGACTCCCTGGCTCGTTCGGATCTCGCGTCGCAAACTCCCGTCGTCGTCCTCGCGGGAAATTCTCCGCCGAACTGGTGTGGCGAAGCTCTGCGCAACGGCGTCCGCGCGGTGCTCCCCGTTGGCGTTTCGCGAGATCAACTCGCGGCCACCCTCCAGGCCGTCACCGCGGGATTGCTGGTGCTGCATCCCGTCGAGATCGGGGCAGTCTTGCCGGCGGCGAGTCCGGCGTCCCAGTCACTGACCGAATTGGCCGAGCCCTTAACCCGCCGCGAGCGCGAAGTCCTTCAAATGCTGGCCGCTGGTCTCGCCAACAAGGAAATCGCCTCCCGCCTCAACATCTCCGACCACACCGCAAAATTTCACGTAGCTTCCATCCTCGGCAAGCTAGGCGCGGCCAGCCGAGCCGAAGCGGTAACCCAGGGCATCCGCCGCGGCCTGGTTCTCCTTTAGCACCACGTTCCTTCGCCGTTTTCCTTCCAGCCGCGAGAATGCTAAATTGACCTATCCCATGCGCACCATCGATCAAACTACCCGGGAAATCCTGGACCTGGCGGCCAAGCACTTCAACGTGCCAAGTGGCACGCTTGCGCCGGACGACGACTTTTTCAAGAAGCTGGGCATCGACAGCCTGCAAACCCTCGAACTTCTAAGCCGCATCGAAAACCACTTCAACATCGAGCTTCCCGACTACGAAGTCCAGGGCGTAAGCGACTTCCGCACTCTAGCCTCCCGCATCCAGTCCCGCCTGTAATGCTGGATCTCTCGAACTACCAATCCATTGGAGCCGCGCTGAAGGATGCGCTGGAGCAGTTCGCCTGTGAAGTTTGCCTGATCGAAGCCGACCGCGAGCGCGAAAAAGAGCGGCTCACCTATCGCGATTTCCAGAATCGGGCCCGGCCGCTCGCGAGAACCATCCAAGATGCAAATTTCCCGGCCGGCGATCGCGCCGCGATCATCATGACCAATCAGTCCAAGTGGCTGATTTCCGCGTACTCGATTTTTTTCTGCGGCGGCGTCCTGGTTCCACTCGATTACAAACTCACGCCCGATGAGCAATGGCAGCTGCTGGCGCATTCGGGCGCACGGGTGCTTGTCACGGAATATCCGATCTGGCGGCAACTCGCTGCATCCCAGGGTCGCAGCGCAGCCCTACGTCTGGCGCAGATTTATGTGACCGAGGCGCCCGCCAATGCCGATCTTGCCGGAGCGCAACGATGGGAGCAAGCCTTGACCACGATCGCGGCCCCGGTTTTTGTTCCGCGCACGCGCCAGGAGCTGGCCACCATTGTGTATTCCTCGGGAACCGGCGGCCGGCCCAAGGGCTGCATGATGACGCATGAAAACTATCTCGAACAGTGCGTCGCGCTGACCTCGCTCTATCCCTTCGCTCCCGGCTTCCGCTATCTGAGCATCCTGCCCACCAATCACGCTATCGACTTCATGGTCGGATTCTTCGGCCCGTTCATCTGCGGCGCGACCATTGTGCATCTCCGCACTCTGCGCCCCGAATTCGTTCGCGAAGCGTTTCCCAAATACAAGATCACCTACGTCAGCCTCGTACCGCTTGTCCTGAAAAATCTTCAAAAAGGTCTAGAAGCCCGTTTTGCCGCCTTGCCCCCCGCCAAGAGGAAGATCTTCGACGCGCTGGTCACCATCAACAAAGCGCTCACAAAGAGTCAGCCGCGCCTCGGCCTCAGCCGCCGCCTTCTCAAGCAAGTCCACTCCGGCTTTGGCGGCGAACTTCGCGCCATCATCGTCGGTGGCGCCTTCAGCGAACCACAAACACTGCAATTCTTCTACGACCTGGGAATCCCGGTGGCCAACGGCTACGGCCTCACCGAAGCCGGCACGGCCATCACCGTGAACGACCTGCACCCGTTTCGAGCCGACACCGTCGGCAAGCCGCTGCCGGGCATGGAAGTCCGCATCCTGGAACCCGCCGCAGACGGCATCGGCGAAATCGTTGTCCGCAGCAAAACGGTCATGTCGGGTTACCTGAATGAGCCGGAGCTGACCGCCGAAACCATCGTCGACGGCTGGCTAAAGACCGGCGATCTCGGTCGTTTTGATCCCGCGGGGCATCTGCAACTGTTCGGCCGCAAGAAAAACATGATCGTCACCGAAGAAGGCAAAAATATCTATCCCGAAGACATCGAATCGGTCTTCGAATCTGTTCCCGCAAAAGAATTCTGCGTATTCGCAGCCAACTACATCTGGCCGCAGCGCAGCATGGTCGGCGAACAACTGGTCCTCGTGATCCATCTTGAGCCGGGTCAAACCCTCACCGCGGACCTGCGCAAAAACATCTCGCTCCTCAACAGCCGCCTCCTCAACTACAAGCGCATTCATGGAATCATCCTGTTTGAAGAAGATTTTCCCCGCACGGCTTCGCTTAAGATAAAGAGGAACATCCTGGCGGAACGGCTGGCCAAGCTCGATCGCGCAGCCGCGATTCAGTCTTTGTGAACTCGTCGCTGCTGCAGCGGCCGGAGAACCACGGCGCACCGATGGAACGCTTCTTCGCTATCGTAAATCCCGCTGCGGGCGGCGGCCGTTCGGCAAAACTTGCCGGACCAGCCCTCGCGCGCCTGCGCGAAGGCGGCATCGGCGTCGACGTGATTGCTTCCACCGGCCCCGGCCATGCGATCGATCTCGCGCGCGAAGCCTACCAGCGGGGCTATCGGCGTTTTATCGCGGTCGGGGGCGACGGCACTGCTCACGAAATCATCAACGGCGTTTTCGTCCCGGGCGCTTCCCAAAAACGCATTTCCCTCGGCTTCCTGCCGCTCGGCACCGGCAATTCCTTCCTCCGGGACTTTGCCAGCGACGGCGCCGAATCCTCGCTGCAAGCCATCCTCGCGGACCGCAAACGCCCCATCGATCTGCTCCGCCTCACGCATGCCAGCGGCCAAGTGTATTCCTTCAATCTGCTCAGCATCGGCTTCACCGCCGACGTTGGTGCGCTCACCAACCGTCATTTCAAGCCGCTAGGCCATCTCGGCTATCTTCTCGGAGTCTTGCTGCGCGTCGCGCAGCTCCGTCGTCGCGCCTTCACCCTGCGGTGCGATGACGACAAAGACTGGGATGAGCGCCGCTGCCTGTTCCTCACGTTCAACAACAGCAAGTACACCGGCGGCACCATGCTGATCGCTCCTAACGCCGATGCGGCCGACGGGTTGATCGAATTCGTCCGCTGGGGCCCTATCGGCCGGCTGGGCCTGATGCGCATGCTCCCGAGACTCTATGACGGCACTCACATCCATCACCCGCTGGCCTCGCGCCGCGCCGTGCGCCACGTGGAGTTCAACGTCCCCGTTCCCATCGACGTGATGATCGACGGAGAAATCGACACGCTCGAGTGCCGCTCGCTCGACATACTCCCCCTGGCGGTGGATATCTACGTATGAAGCGCTTCTGGCTCGCAGCGCGCAGCGCATTCCTGTGGTTTGTCACCCTCCTGCACTTTTTTATCTTCGCGCCCATACTCGTATTTCTTGGCATCTTCCTCGATCCGCGCAAGCACGACTGGCTGCAGCGCGATTTTTGCCGGCGCATTGCGTTCCTATCGGGCGCCCGAGTGGAAGTTCAACGCGGTTCCGGCTTCGATCCCAAGCGCACCTGCTTTTTCATGGTCAACCACGTCAACCTCTTCGATCCTTTCATGCTCTACAACGCCATTCCGCAATACGTGCGCGGCTGGGAACTGGAATCCCATTTCAAGATCCCCGCGTATGGCTGGCTCATGAAGCGCTTCGGCAACGTTCCGGTCCCGGACCTCCGCCGGCCCTCCGATCTGAAGCGCATGTGGCGTCTGACGCAAGACGCCATCAACGGCGGCACCAGCCTGATTATCTTTCCTGAAGCCATGCGCACCCGCGACGGCCGCCTCAATCCGTTCCAGGACGGCGGCTTTCGTGTGGCCCAGCAGCTGGGTGTCCCCATTGTCCCCGTAAGCCTGGTCGGCTCCTTCGAGCATCACCGCACCGGCCACTGGATGCTGTGGCCCGCTACGGTCACGGTCGTGCTCCACGACACCATCGACACCACCGGCCTGACCAAGGAAGACGTCCCCGCCCTGCGCGACCGAGTCCGCACCGCCATCGCCGCGCCCCTCGAGGCTTTCGCGAAGCAAAGAACGGGGTAAAGGATAGAAAACGGGACAGAAGGACCCATCCAAGGATTTCCGAGAGTATACTTGCGGCAAGTCATGGCTCTGGCTCCAGGTTTCCGGCTTGGTCCGTTCGAGATTGTTGCTCCGCTGGGTGCAGGCGGGATGGGCGAAGTGTACAGCGCGCGTGACACGCGGCTGGAGCGCACCGTTGCGATCAAGCTCCTCCCCCAGGGATTTTCGGCCAACAGCGTGCTGCTACAACGTTTCGAACGGGAAGCCCGCTCGGCCTCGGCCCTGAACCATCCCAACATCGTTACGATCTACGAACTCGGCATCGACGGCTCCACTCCCTACATCGCCATGGAACTGGTGGAGGGAAAGACGCTGCGCCAACTGCTGGCGCCTGGTTTGATGCCCATGCGACGCGCCATCGAGATCGCCGTTCAGATCGCGGAGGGGTTGACGAAAGCGCATGAAGCGGGCATCACGCATCGGGACCTCAAACCGGAGAACATAATGGTCTCTCACGACAAGTTCGTGAAGATCCTCGACTTTGGCCTCGCCAAACAGATCGCGTCCAGCACAGAGAAGCTGGATGCGGCTGCGACATCCACGTCGGTCACGGCCATCGGTGCGATCGTCGGAACGATAGGGTATATGTCGCCGGAACAAATCAGCGGGCAAGCGGTGGATTTCCGGTCGGACCAATTTTCATTCGGATTGATGCTGTACGAAATGGTGGCCGGAAAGCGCCCCTTCGAGCGAAGCAACGCCGCAGAAACACTGGTGGCCATTCTGCGGGACGAAGCCGAGCCCGTTGCCGCGAAAAATCGCGACGCTCCCGCTCCGTTGTGTTGGGCGATCGAGCGATGCCTGGCAAAACAACCCGACAAACGCTACGTGTCGACGCGGGATCTGGCACGGGAACTTGCGGCCATACGGGACTGTTTCTCGGAGGATTCGGTCCAGCAACCCGCGACACGAGCGACCCACCTTCCCGTGGCACGGACAGGATTTGTCGGGAGGGAGAAAGAAGTAACGGCGACCAAAGAACTCCTGATGCGCCAGGATGTGCGCTTGGTCACCGTCACTGGTCCTGGAGGGATCGGCAAGACGCGTCTCGCGGTGGAGGTGGCCGGCGCGCTCGCCGAAAGCTTTGTCGGTGGAATCCACTTTGTACCGCTCTCGCCGCTGAACGATCCGGCGTTGGTCGCTTCGGCAATCGTGCAGACCTTGGGCATCCGGGAAGCGGGCGGCCAGTCGCCACTGGAAATACTGAAGAAGAATTTACAGGAATCGTTGCGCGCACCGATGTTGTTGCTGCTGGACAATTTTGAGCATCTGGTTCCAGCAGCGCCAACGGTGGCGGAACTCCTGGCCGTCGCCCCAAATCTTAAGATTCTGGTAACCAGCCGCGCGGCGCTGCACGTTTACGGGGAGCATGAATTTCCGGTGCCGCCGCTGGGGCTACCCGATTGGCGGTCGCCGCGTTCTCTGGAGGTTCTTTCCCAGTCGCCCGCGGTGGCGTTGTTCGTGCAGCGCGCCACCGCTGCCAAGCCAGATTTTGAGCTGAACCAGGAGAACGCGTCCGCGGTCGCCGAGATTTGCGCGCGACTCGACGGGTTGCCTCTGGCGATTGAGCTGGCGGCGGCTCGCGTAAAGGTTCTCTCGCCCTCGTCCATGCAGACACGGCTGGCGAGCCGCCTGCAGTTGTTGACCGGCGGCGCCCGGGACCTGCCGCAGAGACAGCAGACACTTCGCGCGGCTATAGATTGGAGTTATGAGCTGTTGAACGCCGCGGAGCAGAAGCTTTTGCGCAGGCTGGCGGTGTTTGTCGGAGGCGGCAATCTGGAAGGGGTCGAAGCGGTGTGCGACGCCAAAGGTGATCTCGAACTCGATCTGCTGGATGGTATGGCCTCCATGGTGGACAAGAGCCTGGCGCAACAGGTGGAGACCCTGAACGGTGAATCGCGGTTCGTGATGCTGGAGACCATTCGCGAGTACGCGTTGGAGAAACTGACCGCCAGCGGCGAGGAAGTCTCTGCCAAACGCGCCCACGCTGCGTATTGCCTGGTGCTTGCAGAAGAACAAGCCACCGAGCAGTCCGACGTGGAGCGAGCGGCATGGTTGGAACGCTGCGCCCTCGAGCATGACAACCTGCGGGCCGGGTTGGAATGGCTGATCGAAACCGGAAATGCAGATTGGGGTTTGCGCCTCGGCACTGCGCTATTTCGCTTCTGGGAAATTCGCGACTATCAGGCCGAAGGACGGGATCAGTTGGGCAGATTGCTGAAGCTTCCGGGGGCAGCGGCTCCTACCAAGGCGCGCACGCGCGCGCTTTTTGCGGCCGGCATCCTCGCCGGCGAACAGGGAGACTACGCCTCGGCAGATGCGCTCATCGGCGAAAGCCGCGACATCGCCCGTCGGCTGGGTGACAAGACCGGCGTCGCGGTGTCTTTGAATGCCCTGGCGGTTCATAGCCGCGATCGAGGTGACGTATCCAAGGCGCACGCGCTATTCGAGGAGAGCCTTCTGCTGTGGAGAGAAGTTGGCGATCTGAGGGCCGTCGCTCGGGCTCTCAGTAACCTCGCGAATACCGTCAAGTTGCTGGGTGACTATGAGCGCTCACGCACTCTCTACGCGGAGTGTTTTTCTATCTTCCGGGGTCTCGGAGATCGCACCGGCGTCGGCTGGTCCCTCAACTATCAAGGAGATGCGGCACGCGATCAGGGTGACTTTGCCTCGGCGCGGTCCTTGTATGAGCGGGCTCTCGCAATTTTCTCGGAATTGGCCGATCGTTGGGGCATTGCCGGGACATTGGCCGATCTGGGAAGTTTGGCGCGGGAACAACGTGATTTTTCGACAGCGCATTCGCTGTACCGGGAAAGCATAAAGATCTTTCAGGAACTGGAGCACAAGCGTGGAATTGCGCGCTTGCTTGAATGTTTCGCGTGCTCCGCCGCCGATCAGCTCGACGCGGAACGCTCGCTGCGGCTCGCCGGCGCGGCCGCTGCGCTGCGGCACACGATCGGGGCTCCGCTCACGCCCACCGAACGAATCAAGCTCGAAGACAGTCTGGATGTGGCGCGCCAGGCGATGTCCAACACGGCGGGGACGACGGCCTACTTACAGGGTTGGGCCTTGCCTCTTGAAAAAGCGATCGAGGAAGTGCGCGTGCCCGATCACTTCGGCGCGTCGCAGGGCACCATCGCCGGAACCAGCTGATCCCGGTCCCAGGTGCCCGCATTACCTGCTTACTCCGCGCTTACGGCCTCGAGCAGCCGGCGAACCGCCGAGACGCGATTGCAAGGAAGACCTACGAGCCTGGCATGTTCCTGGATGGAGGCTTCATCCGGAGCGAGATAGACGCAGTACACTTTGTCGCCAGTCACATAGCTATGAAGCCACTGAATCTCGGGACCCATCCCTTTCAAAACGTTGACGGACTTTTGAGACAGTTCCTTTAATTGAGCGTCGGTTAAGTCGCCGGCTCCTGGAACTTCGCGTTCGATGACGAACTTAGGCATTGTCATTCACCTGGTTGGAAGGGATGCTAGCATGCAACCAGAGCGGCTTCAAGACGGCTCGGCCGACATCCGAGCGAAGAACGATGTAAAAATAGTGAGGTTGGCTATGGATCTTCGATCGCTCCAAAAGCCGTTAAAGGAGCAGTACCGTAATGATCCGAGCGCTTCGCAAATCACTCTCCGCGCCAAAGGTGGGCAGACCGACGTGCCCGTGTCCTGCTCGGTCGATCTCGGGCGGGCAATCTACAATGCCGAGGCCCACCAGGGAGTCGGCGGCGGTGGCGGAGCGTGTTCCGGGGATCTCTTGCTGGGAGCTCTGGCCGCTTGCGCTCAGATCACCTGTCAGATGGTCGCCGCGGCAATGGCTATCCCTACCGAACGAATCGAGGTCACGGTCGAGGGCGACTTGGATCTTCGCGGCACCCTCGGCATAGCGAAGGACGTGCCGGTTGGCTTTTCGAGTGTTCGCGTGCACTTTGACGTTGCTGCTCCCCAGGCTACGCCCGAACAACTCGAGGGATTGCGGGAAAAAACAGAGCAATATTGCGTGGTGATGCAAACCTTGCGGCAACCGCCGAAGCTACAAACCGAATGGGCTGCGCAGGACTGAAGGCCCGGCACGACCACCTTCGCACTGGTCCTGTCCGCGGAGCGATGAGGGCAGTTACTGTCTCAGAGGGACAGCCGGATCCCGGGAAGCACACGTCCGGCGCGAGTTTCCTGCCAGGTATAGACGATGCGATGGATTACCGTGATCGTGGAAACCACCGCGATCACCCAAAGCACTGCGGCCATGCGATTGAATACGCCGCCGATGATCAGCAGCACCAGACGCTCGGGCCGTTCCATGAATCCTACTTTGCACAACGGAATAAGCGACTCCGCACGGGCGCGCGCGTAGCTCACCATCACCGAGCCGGCCGTAGCCACCGCCGCGAGAACCACGTACGGCGTTCGGCCGCTGACCGAGTAAAATACCAGCAGACCCATGTACAGCGCCATGTCGGCATAGCGATCCAAAGTCGAATCGTAGAACGCGCCGAAGGCTGTCACGCGATTCTGCCGCCGCGCGACCTGCCCATCCAGCATGTCCAGAAAGCCGGCAAAGAAAATAATCAGCGCGCCGGTGAAAAAATGTCCCACGGCAAACGTCGCCGCGGCGGCAAAATTAACCACTAAACCCAGAAAGGTAAGGAAATTCGGATTCACGCCGGTAGCTGCAAGCGCGCCGACAATCTTATCCAGCAGCCACTTGCTTCCCTTTCCGATTCCGCCCGTGAGCGTAGCCATGCGCGCGCCATTCCCTCAGAAAAAATCCGCGGCCGCAGAAAAATACGGCACTTTTCGAATGATTTTGCCTTTTACGTTTACGCGGAATCGTACACCAGCGGCGTTGCACACCGCAAACCAGCGGGTGTCACTCCGCCGTATTTCCAAAATCTGTTGGGCGGCCGGAAAACGGGCTCAGAGGCCCTGGTTTCTCCAAGCAAAGCCGCAACCGCGCCCGGACACAAACCGAAGTTCGCCGCAGCCTCATTCCTAGGTCGTGTTCCCGATCCGGCAAGCCATTTTGGCGCGGTTTTCTACCATGAGAGTTTTGAATATTCTTCATTCGCCGTTTTCCCTTGACCATACTGCAGACCGAGCATACATTCCCTAACGGTTCGTTCGCCTTCATCTATGACCATTGCCAATACTCGTCGCGATTTTCTTCTGCGTTCGTGTAGTAGCCTGACCGCCGTCTGGTTCTCCGCGCATTGGCCCGCGCTACTCTCCGCCGCCAGCCACGCTCGCAACGCCGCGCAATCTCCCGCCAGCACCAAGCTTGCATTTTTCACTCCCGACCAAGCCCAAGAAATCGACGCGATCACTTCCCGCATCATTCCAACGGACCAAACACCAGGGGCCCACGAAGCCGGCGTCGTCTATTTCATCGACAGCGCCCTTACTACGTTCGCTCTCGACGACCAGAAAACGTATCGCGAGGGCCTTCTCGAAATGCAGGCCCGCACCCACGAACTTTTTGCCGCTCTCGATAAATTCTCGGCCGCAACGCCCGAGCAGCAGGACGAAATTCTGCACTCCTTCGACGAACAATCCGCAGGAGGTCGGCGTCCCTACCGGCCGCGCGCCGCGGCCCGGAGTTTCTTTGATACCGTGCGCCAGCACACCATCGTGGCCTTCTTGCTCGATCCCGACGCAGGCGGCGATCCCAACGGCGTCGGCTGGAAGGTCATCGGCCGCGAGCGCGAGCACATGTTCCAGCCGCCGTTCGGTTACTACGACAAGAACTATCCCGGCTGGCAGCCCCCGGGCTCCTCGGACAAGGCCAAAACATGACCCCCGAGCAACCCAAATACAAAACCTCCGAAGAAGTCGATTTCGTCGTGGTGGGCTCTGGAGCGGCAGGCGGCATCATCGCCAAGGAACTGTCGGAAAACGGATTCCGCGTGGTGGTCCTCGAACAAGGCCCTTACCTCACCGAAGCCGATTTCACCCACAACGAAATAAAAATCCTCAACGAGGATCTGTTAACCAACCACCCCAAGCTTCAACCCAACACTTTCCGCAAGACTCCCGCGGAAACAGCCAAGCCGCAGCGCGCCCTGGTTTACGGCCGTCTGGTGGGCGGCACCAGCGTCCACTTCACCGCAAATTTCTGGCGCCTGCACGAAATTGATTTCGTCGAGCGCAGCAAGCTCGGCCCCATCGCCGGCACCGGCTTCACCGATTGGCCGATAACCTACGCGGACCTCGAACCCTATTACACAAAAGTGGAGTGGGAAATCGGCGTCTCCGGTCTGGCCGGCGCGAGCCCATTCGATCCGCCGCGCTCCAAGCCTTATCCGATGCCGCCGCTGCCTACCAAAGCGTCCGGCGTAATTTTCGAACAAGCCGCGCGCAAGCTCGGCTGGAATCCGTTCCCGGCTCCCATGGCGATTCTGTCGCAGCCGCGTCCGGGACGCAGCGCGTGCATCAACTGCGGATTTTGTCTGGGCTTTGGCTGTGAAGTGGGCGCGAAGTCCAGTTCGCTCGCGTCTGCCATCCGAATGGCCGAGAAAACCGGCCGCTGCGAGATCCGCCCGAATTCGTACGTCCACCGCATCGAACTCGACGCCAACGGCCGCGCCACGGGCGCTGCGTACTTCGACGCGCAGCGCAACGTGCATCTCCAAAAAGCCAAAGCTGTAGTCATTTCCGCAAACGGCGCGGAAACTCCGCGCCTGCTGCTGCTCTCCGCCAACAAACAATTTCCCAACGGCCTGGCGAATTCGAGCGGCCTGGTCGGCAAATACCTGATGCTCAACAGCGGCGCCATATCCGTGGGGGTCTTCGAGGAGCCGCTGAATGACTACAAGGGTTTCGCCGTAAGCCGCATCCTCCACGATTTCTACGAAATGAATCCGCAAAAGGTGGGCTTCTACGGCGGCGGCGGCATCGACGCCCGCTTCGACGTGACCCCGATCGGGTTCGCCGCTGGCGGCCTTCCTCCGGGCTCACCAACCTGGGGAAAAGAATTCAAGCACACGCTCGCTCACAATTACACGCGCACGATGGAACTGATGTCCCACGGCACTTCGCTCTCCATGGAATCCAACAGTTTCTCGCTCGATCCGGAGTTGAAAGACGCCTGGGGGCTGCCGGCGTTGCGCATGACCTACAAAGACCATCCCGACGACTTGAAGTTAGCGACGTACCTGAACGCCCGTGCGCTCGAGATACTCGACGCCGCTGGCGCAAAAAACAAGTGGTCGTTCCCGATCGAAGAGCAGCAGTTCGCCGTGCACTTGCTAGGCACATGCCGCATGGGCAACGACCCGAAGACTTCGGTCATCAACGCCGACCATCGTACGCACGAGGTGAAAAATCTTTTCCTTTGCGACGGCAGCAGCCTGGTGACCTCAGGTCGCGGCCAGCCCACCATGACCATCGAAGCGCTAGCGTTCCGCGCCGCCGATCGCATCCGCGGCCTGGCCAAGCGCGGCGAAATCAACGCCTAGCTCGACGCTTCGCCCGGGAACTCTCGGTTCCCTCTGCCTCGGCCGGCGGCTCTCCGCGTTATCGTTCGCTTGTGGTTTGCTGTCTGCGTTCGATCAGCAAAAGGTAGGTCCCCAGTCCCAACGAAATATCGATGAACAGCAATCCCAAAAACCCGAACGCGACATGCGCCAGGTGTTGGCGCGGAAATCCCACGACGATAGCTTGCGCCAGCGCCAGAAAAAGCGTCCCCGCCAATCCCAACTGAAAAAGCGGCTTGCCGCAACTCCTGCTGGTGAAATGCTCCGAACACCACCGGTTCAGCCACCGGTTCCCACTGCGCATGGACGCCACCATGCGCCCAACCGAAAGCTTGCGGAATTCGCGAAGATCGGACAAGCCAAGCCGCGACTTGCGAACGCGTCCCCGCCGAAACGGCGACGGTCGATACCCGCGATGACGAAAGCGGGTGGCAGCCGTGGCGGAATCCTGCCCGAAATCGCATTTCAACACGGCGCGCCCGCCCCCGTGCACCTGTTTGGCCGCTTGCGCGGACTTGGCATGATGCCGCACCGCCCGCCGCTTCTTGCGCGCCGCCTGCACGGCGGAAACCGTATCCCCCGGCGCGCCCTCCCCAGAACGCTTCGAATCTGGTGGCGTCGGGTTGGCAGGGACTCGGTTCGAACGCATCGCGCAGGAGACGACTGGACTGGTGCCGGTCGGGTTCGCATCCGGTGCGCTCCCCTCGGTCGGATCCTCCTCCGCGGGACCCGCATCCGAAGAGATTTCATTCGCCGGGCTTGGATCCGCAAGATCCAGATGCTCGATCTTTGCCGGTTCGGGATTCCCGAGTTCTGCTTTCGGCTCCCCTTCCAGCGCTTCGCGCACAGGAATCACGCGCGACGTCGGGAACGAACGCGCCAGCAAGGGCGTCACCGACGAAGTCGGGCACCCGGTCCCTGATGGGTCGTCCGGCCCTCGCGGGATGTCCATCAGTGCACAAGAGCAAATCTCCGTGGCCGCCTGGTCCACCATATACGGGAAAACGCGCTCCGCCTTGTAAGACGCCGCCACCGACAAAGCCTGCCCGCACAAAAGATTAATCAGCCGCGGAACCCCATTCGTATGCAGGTGCACCTCGTCGACCGACTCCGGCGCAAACAGCGCGTCGGAGCGCGCACCGGCAATCCGCAGCCGGTGCTGCACGTAGTCGTGCGTATCCTGCAACGACAACGGCACCGTGTGGCAGCGCACCGCCACAAACGGTTCTTTCGGCCGCAAAGTCATCCCCTCAAGCTTCCCTTGCAGCTCCGGCTGTCCACACAAGACAATCTGCAGCAACTTCTCATGAGAAGTTTGCAGGCTAAGCAGCGACTTAACCTCTTCGAGCAAATCCGCGGTAAGCAACTGTGCCTCGTCAATCACCAGCACGGCCACGCCACCCTTGCGGCGTACCTCCAGCAGCATGTTCAGCAGCGCCTCCAGACGCCACTGCCGGCGCGCCGAACGGCACTCCACGTCAAACTCGTCCAGCACCGCTTCCAGAAATTCATCGCGCGTCAGGGTCGGATGCACGATCACCGCGGTACCAATTTTGTTGTGCACCGCGGGATTCACGCTCATCAAATGCAGCGCGGAGTACAGCAGGGTGGTCTTGCCCGTGCCAATTTCTCCGGAGAAAACAATCAAGCCCTTGCGTTCCAGGATGCCACGAGTAAGACGGTTCAGCGTCTCGTGGGCATGTCTTGTACGGTGGAGAAATCGCGGATTCGGCGTAAGGCTGAAAGGGTTTTCGCGGAAACCGAAATAGTTCTCGCTCGGTACCGGTCCGCGTGGTAGCGGCCGAATACGAAGGGACACCCCGGCGCCCATGCTGGGATAGGAACTCACAGTTGTCCAATACAGCCGGTATGGGATCGCGCGTGTCACGTCTGTCTGCGGGGATCTCAGCCAGCTGGCTGAGGCTACAGACGCAAACGCTGGCGCGGCAGTGAATCGGGGACAATAAAACCACTTCTGCGCGGACCCAATTCAACACTATTCCGCCCCGCATGTCCATAAAGGATTCACCCGACACAAGGCGGCGAAGATCAGGCAGAGTCTTGCGAGGCGGGTGTGCGTGGCGTCCTTAACAAAAAAGCGGTGGTTTTGTCGTGAGGTCATTCCGAACCCATGGTTTTTGAACTTTTTTCTTGGCCTGGTGCGAATCGCGGAACCCGGCAAACGAAGCGGCGGCTGATCAATGGGCGTTTATCCTTTCTCTTTTTCCTCCGGCCTCCCTGCTAAGGCTCAGGAAACAACCGCCACACCCACCCTTCGACTTCTGGCGCATCGGACGATCACGAGCTCTCCTGTTGTGGTCCAAAAATAGGCCTTGCAATTGTTCTAGTGTTATAGTTAACTATAACACTGCTGCGACCCGAAGAGCTCGCTCGAACTCCTGCACGAAGTGAGCCCGGGCCTCTGTTGACGTTGCCGTTCAAGGAGAATGAACATGAAGTCCCTTGGTCTTATCCCCTTCCTCATGATTGTGCTCTCGCTCTGCGCCGTGGCTTTCGCCCATACC